>Ga0157363_1002067_pt1 | contig 17392 bp, 15 predicted proteins | sample AttsexASBM1_FD_111477 | JGI IMG/M metagenome (GOLD analysis project Ga0157363, IMG submission 111477) | Fungus gardens microbial communities from leaf cutter ant in Ribeirão Preto, State of São Paulo, Brazil - Atta sexdens ASBM1 | ecosystem: Host-associated > Fungi > Mycelium > Unclassified ... | reverse complement strand
TTCGCGCACCCAATGATAGGTTGGGCCACCGACGCGCAGCCCCGGATCGTCCGCGTAAAAACGCAGGTTGCGCCGATAGCGCTCCCGGCTGTGCGTCAGGCGATTAATGCCAAACGGGCTGGCCCGCCAGCGGCCAGTGCCGAGCGCATAGCGTTCGCGTATCGCCGGCAGTTTTTCCGCCCAATCCAAAATCGGGTGAGCCATCCAGTCAGGCAACGGCAGCACAATGCCAAACATCGGTGCCGAGAATACCGCCGCATGAAAAGCCTGCGGTTGACGCGCCAGAAACAGCGCTAAAATCGCACCGCCCATCGAATGCGCCAGCACGTAGCGTTGCTGATAATGGTTGCTGACCATCTCTTTCAGATACAGCGTTTCTAAGTCGTCAACATAGTGGCTGAACTCAACCACATGGCCGCGATGCGAATCCGCCAGCAAGCGATCGGAGCGGCCCTGCCCGCGATGGTCAATGATCACCACGTCATAGCCGCAGTGGAACAGATCGTAAGCCAGTTCCGGGTATTTGATATAGCTTTCGATGCGGCCGGGAACAATCAGGATGACACGGCGATGTTGCGGTGAGGTGAAACGAACATAGCGAATCTTCAGGTTACCGACGCCGGTGAATTCGCACTCTTCACGACGACGCCAGAAGTCGAGCAGCGGACCGGTAGCAAAGGCGGAAAAGCCTTTCTCTCGCCCGAGCCAACGCTGTTTGTGATGCTGCATCCGTCCCCCTGAAAAAAAGCCTCATCGCGCGTCTGTACGCCATAGCGCACCGCGATATTCTGGCGTATTGTGTCACACTTCGTTCACTTCAGGGAATGTCACACATGACCATTGAATGGTGGTTAACCTACCTGTTGACCACAACTATCCTCAGCCTTTCACCCGGTTCCGGTGCCATCAACACCATGAGCACCGGCATTAGCCATGGCTATCGCGGCGCGGCGGCTTCCATCACTGGCTTACAGCTTGGGCTGGCGATTCACATTGTGCTGGTGGGTGCCGGTTTGGGTGCGCTATTTTCACAATCGATCATGGCGTTTGAAGTGCTGAAGTGGGCAGGCGCCGCCTATTTGGTGTGGCTGGGCATTCAGCAGTGGCGTTCCGCAGGCGGTATTGATCTGGATGCCGTGGCAAAAGCGATGCCGCGTCGTCGCCTGTTCAAACGCGCCATTCTGGTGAATCTCACCAATCCGAAAAGCATCGTGTTTCTCGCCGCGCTTTTCCCGCAGTTTATTCAGCCACACCAGCCGCAGTTGATGCAGTATCTGGTGCTCGGTGTCACCACCATCGTGGTCGATATTATCGTGATGATTGGTTACGCCACGCTGGCAACCCGTATTGCGGGCTGGATTAAAGGGCCAAAACAGATGAAGCTGATGAACCGCACCTTCGGTGGCTTGTTTATGGCCGTCGGAGCCTTGCTGGCAAGTGCGCGCAGAATCGCGTAAGAGGCTTTAAAAAACCGCGGCACCGAGGTGATAACCGTCAGTGCCGCAGCTATTTCAAGGTAGTCAGTGCGCAAGTTCTAATGCACAGATGCTGAACGTAAAGCACGCGAGCGCTGCCCGGTGGCGAAATGGCAAGTAAACCCGATTTAACGCGAGATAATCAGGTGAATGCCGAATCCGGCAAACAGCACACCCGCCATCCCATCGACCCACTTCGCCATACGCTGATACTTATCACGCATCCACGGTAGTGCAAAAATCGCCGCGACCAGCGTGAACCAGGCAAAGGTCTCACCGATAATCAGCAGGAATAACCCCCAACGCTCCGTCGCGCCCACATCATTACCCACAAACAGCGAGAACACGCTGCCGAAATAGATAATCGCTTTCGGGTTCGACAGATTAGTCAGAAAACCTTTCAGGAAACTCATGCCTTTTTTTGGCAGCTCCACCACCGGCGCATCAACCTGCGGGGCTTTATGCTGCTGACGTGCCGAGCGCAGGAGTTGCCAACCCATCCACAGCAGGTACAAACCACCGCCCACCATGATGATTTCATGCAGCCAGGCCATTTTTTGCAGGATCAGATGCAAGCCCATCAGCGCCACACCGGCCCAGATTACGATTCCCAGCGTAATGCCCAACACGCCCATCATCGCCTCTTTGCGTGAACGGCTGGCCGCCGTTTGCGACACAAAGAAGAAGTCCGGGCCGGGACTCATCAGCGCAACCAAATGCACCAGCGCGACGGTGGCGAATAACATCAACATGGTTTCTTTCCTTTACTCTTCATCGACATGTTCTTTGATCATCACCAGGAACGGTTTACCAAAACGTTCCAGCTTGCGATGACCGACACCGTTCACGCTCAACATTTCTGACGCGGTAATCGGCATTTGCTCCGCCATCTCAATCAATGTGGCATCGTTAAACACCACGTAAGGCGGAATGTTGGATTCGTCGGCAATCGCCTTACGCAATTTACGCAGTTTGCCAAATAGCGTGCGATCGTAATTGCCGCTGTGCACTTTCGGCGAGCTGCTGCGGCTCTTAACCGTGACGATACGCGGCACCGCCAGCATCAATGGCACTTCGGCACGCAATACCGGACGCGCCGCTTCCGTTAGCTGTAAAGCGGAGTGCATGGCGATATTTTGCGTCACCATACCAAGATGGATCAGCTGACGCAGCACGCTGACCCAATGCTCCTGGCTCTGCTCACGACCAATGCCGTACACCGGCAATTTGTCGTGCCCGTTATCGCGAACGCGATGGTTAGTGGAACCGCGCAGCACGTCGACAATATAGCCCATACCAAAGCGCTGGCCGGTACGATAGATGCTGGAAAGCGCCTTCTGCGCCTCCACCAAACCATCATAGCGACGCGGAGGATCAAGGCAGATATCGCAGTTGCCGCACTGCTGCTGACGCCCTTCACCAAAGTAGTTGAGCAGCACTAAACGACGGCAGGTTTGCGCTTCGGCAAACGCGCCCATCGCATTGAGCTTGTGACGCTCAATATCCTGTAACGGGCCGGGCGCCTTCTCCTCCAGACATTTACGGAGCCACGCCATATCCGCCGGATCGTAAAGCATCATCGCTTCTGCGGGCAGGCCATCACGCCCGGCGCGGCCGGTTTCCTGATAGTAGGATTCGATATTGCGCGGAATATCGAAGTGCACCACGAAACGCACGTTAGGCTTGTTGATGCCCATACCAAATGCCACAGTGGCGACCACAATTTGCAAATCATCACGCTGGAAGGCTTCCTGCACGTGCGCACGCTGAGCGCTGTCGATACCGGCGTGATACGCGCCGACACTCAGCCCACGGCTTTGCAGACGCGCAGCCGTGTCTTCCACCTTGGCACGGCTGTTACAGTAAATAATGCCGCTCTTACCGCGCTGCTCTTGCACGTAGCGCAACAGCTGATCGGTGGGTTTGAATTTCTCCACCAGCGTGTAGCGAATATTCGGGCGGTCAAAGCTGCTGATTTGAATCAGCGGATCGTCCATCTGCAACAGATGAGCGATGTCATTACGCGTGGTTTCGTCAGCGGTTGCCGTCAGCGCCATCACCGGCAGATCCGGGAAACGCTGACGCAGTTGACCAATCGAGCCATATTCCGGGCGGAAATCATGGCCCCATTGCGAGATACAGTGCGCCTCATCCACCGCCAACATCACCGGATTCCACTGGTGCAGGCTGTCGAGGAAGTTATCCATCATCAGACGTTCAGGCGCGATATACAGCAGTTTCAGCTTGCCGGTACGGCAATCCGCAAAGACCTGTTGCTGCTGCTCACGCGTTTGCGTCGAGTTAAGACACGCCGCTGCCACGCCGTTGGCCAGCAATTGATCGACCTGATCTTTCATCAGTGAGATCAGCGGTGAAACCACCAGCGTCAACCCTTCGCGCACCAGCGCCGGGATTTGATAGCACAGCGATTTCCCGCCGCCGGTCGGCATCACCACCAGACAATCACGCCCGGCAAGAGCGGTTTCGATGATGGTTTGCTGACCGGGACGAAATTGCTGGTAGCCGAAGGTATCTTGTAATACCTGCTGCGCCAGCATTTCCTGATTAAGCACTGCCGATGTTGCCACGGTAATCCTGTTTTTCTGACTGGTTAGAACAGATCGTTAAGTGTTACGCCCACGCCAAAACGGGTCTGGCGGTGGTTATAGTCGATAAGCGATTCACCATACCCGCTGAACAGCTGGGTGTAAAAGCGCACATGTTCAGAGATAGGATAGCTCCAGGCAAAAGTCGCGCCGCCGTAGCCGCTGTTCCAGTTGTAGTTGCCTTCTACGCTGAAAATGCTCTCGCCCATTTCATAACCGAGCTTGGCGCGATAGTAGCCCATGTACTTGGTAATGTCGGGGTTATCATCGTTATTTTCATTTTCTGGAATGCGATACCAGGGTTTGATTTCCGCGAGGAAGTTACCGTTCTGTGCCATCAGACGCGCATAGACGCGGTTCCAGCTGCGTGAAGTCGGATCGCTGCGGCCGTTCGACTCGTGGTTCAGACCGGTTTCAATATCACGCAGTGTCCAGCCCGCAAAGGTATAATCCGTTGCCCAGCCGAGGAAAATCTGCGGTTCATAGTTGGTTTCACGGAACGGCGATGAGGCTCCACGGTTAGAGAGCTGCCACCACGAACGTTGCGTATAGGATGCGGCCAATACCGAATTATCACCCAGAATGCCACGCCACAGCGGGAACGCCAGGCTGAGCTGGAATTTTACTTCATCGTTTTTTGCTTTGTCTGCCCAGTTGTACGAAGAGATCGCCTCTTTGTTCATGTCGCTGGTGTAGGTGTAGAGCAAATAGTTGTTTTCGTAAGGATAAAGCACGAACGGGTTATCGTGTTTCTCCAACAGGTTCGCAATAATACTGCCCTTCACTGCCGGGGCGTCATGCACCTCTTTTATGGTGGCTTCATCAGCCTGTGCCAGCGCAGGTATCATCAAAGCTGCGGTCAGCAACGCGTATAGCTTACGCATAACATTCTCCAGGGAACTGCGTGTTGTCATTATTAGGCCCATGTTCAAAAAGCACGCCATTCTACACGCAAAGAGACAGGTTGATCAGTGCCGATTTCTGAAACTGGAAAGCCGCGCGAACGCGGCATAATATACACAACTCTTTAACATCTTAAGGCAGAAAACATGTCATCCCCGTTGCTGTCACAGCAGGAAGCTCGCCGCCTGATTGGCGAAATCTTTGTTTATCACATGCCCTTCAACCAGGCGCTGGGTTTAGAGCTGGATCGACTCGAAGCGGATTACGCCGAGTTGGGCTTTGCCAACAAAACCATGCTGGTCGGCAATGCGGCGCAGCAGATTTTGCACGGCGGTGTGATTGCCTCAGTACTGGATGTCGCCGCCGGTCTGGTGTGCGTCAGTCATGCACTGTCGCGTCAGGAGAGCATCAGCGAAGAGGAACTGCGTCAGCGTCTGTCGCGCATGGGCACTATCGATATGCGCGTTGATTATTTACGTCCCGGACGCGGCGATCGCTTTGTCGCCACCAGCAGCCTGCTGCGCGCCGGCAATAAAGTGGCGGTAGCGCGAGTGGAACTGCACAACCAGCAGGGCGATTATATCGCCACAGCAACCGCCACCTATTTGATTGGCTAGTTACCTTTTTTGGAAAGCATGATGGATACGCAACAAACGCGTCAGGGCATTGGCTATGCGCTCGGCGCTTATTTTATCTGGGGCATTGCGCCAGCCTACTTCAAGCTGGTGAAAGAAGTCCCGCCAACAGAAATCATGACGCATCGCGTGATTTGGTCGGCACTGTTTATGCTGGTACTGATTACCCTGAGCCGGAGCTGGCAGCAGGTGCGCACGGTGCTCGCTCAGCCAAAGAAAGTGCTGTTGCTGGCCGTCACTGCCGTCACCATTGGCGGCAACTGGCTGCTGTTTATCTGGGCAGTGAATAATCAGCATATGCTGGAAGCCAGCCTCGGCTACTTTATCAACCCGCTAATCAACGTGGTGTTTGGCATGCTGTTCCTGCGCGAGCGCTTCCGCCGCCTGCAGTGGCTGGCGGTGTTACTGGCAACGATTGGCGTGCTGGTGCAGCTGTGGCAATTTGGCTCGCTGCCGATTATTGGCCTGGGGCTGGCGCTAAGTTTTGCCGTCTACGGTCTGCTGAGGAAAAAAATCCAGGTGGATGCGCAGAGCGGCATGCTGATCGAGACCGCATGGTTATTCCCGCTGGCGGCAATCTATTTGTTTGGCTTTGCTGACAGCGCCACCAGCCACCTCAGCGTCAATCCAATGAGCCTCAATTTCAAGCTGATCGCGGCGGGCATCGTCACCACGATTCCGCTGATGCTGTTTGCCGCCGCCTGTGCGCGTCTGCGTTTGTCGACCGTGGGCTTTTTCCAATACATCGGTCCCACGTTGATGTTCCTTTTGGCCGTGCTGTTCTACGGCGAGAGCCTGACGCCGGACAAGATGGTCACCTTCGGCTTTATCTGGCTGGCACTCGCCGTATTTATCGTTGATGCAATCGCGTTCTCAGCTCGCACCCGCGTGCGCGTAGCGTGAGATAAAGCGCGCGATAGCCGGGCCGGTCAGCAGGATGGTGAACAGGCGTAAGGTCTGCAACGCCATCACAAACGCGATATCGACCCGGCTGCCTGCCGCAATAATCGCCACGGTATCCAGCCCGCCCGGGCTGGTTGCCAGATACGCCGTCATCAGATCGACGTGCAGCACCTGCGTCAGCATCCACGCCAATCCACCACACAGCAGCATCAAGCCGAAAATCGACACCAGCATTTGCGGAAGGGTGCGCAGCGCCAGCAGGAAGATCGGGCGCGTAAAGCGCAAACCCACGCTCCAGCCAATCAACGCATAGGCCAGCGCCAGCAACCACTCCGGCACCTGCAAAGTGGCGACATCGGTGCCGTGGAGCGTCGCACCAATCAGCGCGGGCAGCAGCAGCGCACCCGAAGGGATACGCAGTTTTTGTCCCAGCCAGGCGCCCGCGAACATCACCACCAATGTCAGGATGAAGCTGCTTTGTAAGGCAGGGAACCATACCAGCTCCACTGCACCACCGTTGGTGCCCAGCCCAATGCGCGCCACCACTGCCGCTGCAGTCGCCACAAACAGCACGCGAAGATACTGCATAAACGCCACTAAGCGCACGTCCGCACCGAAATCACCGGCCATCGCCACCATCGCAGAAGCGCCGCCGGGAGACGATCCCCACGCACCGGTAGGCCCTGGAAGGTTGCTAAAGCGTACCAGTAGAAAACCTGACAAACCGCTGGCCGCCAGCGTAAGCACCAACACCGCCAGCACCACCGGCCAATCCGCTAACAGCGGTGAGAGAATAGCCGGTGAGAGTGTTTGCCCGATCATGCAACCCAACACCGCTTGTGCGAGCACAAACAAACGTTTGTCGATGCGTACGGTGGCGCCAGAAAGGCCCATGACGGTTCCGACGATCATCGGACCTAAAAGCAGTGCAGCAGGAAGGTGAAACAGCTGGAGAATGATCCCCAGTACTAACGAAGCAATCAGCAGAATGGTCCACTGCTGTCGCAAAGAAAAACGCGCCATAGGGTGGAAATCAGAAAGTGAGAAGTGACAACAGCCTACGCAGAATTGTGATGCAGCGCCAGTTTAAAGGGCCGCAAATGCGGCCCCGAAAGCGTTACAACCAGTTTTTCCGTTTGAAATAGAGGTACGGCGCCAGACCGGCAAGGATCATCAGCGTAATCGCGCCAGGATAACCAAAACTCCATTTCAGCTCAGGCATAAACTCGAAGTTCATCCCGTAGCTGGATGCCACTAGCGTGGGTGGCAGGAACACCACCGACACCACTGAGAAGATCTTAATGATGCGGTTCTGCTCAATGTTGATAAAGCCCATCGCCGCCTGCATCAGGAAGTTGACCTTCTGGAACAGCGATTCGTTATGCGGCAGCAGGGATTCGATATCGCGCAGGATCTCACGCGCCTGCTCCAGCTGATTGCCTGGCAGACGGGCTTTACGCACCAGGAAGTTAAGCGCGCGTTGGGTATCCATCAGACACAAACGCACTTTCCAGCCGATATCCTCCAGCTCCGCCAGACGCGACAGCGCCTGATCGTACTCTTCGCCCTGTTGCCCTTCCATGATCACGCGGCTGAGTTTTTCCAGCGCGCTGTAGATGTTCTCGATCTCATCCGCCAGCTGTTCGATTTTCGTCTCAAACAGATCCAGCAACAGCTCGTAGGCGTTGCCATCGGTCAGCGTCTGGTTGCGCGCACGCATACGATACAGACGAAAAGCCGGCAGCTCGCACTCGCGTAATGTATAGAGGCGATCTTCACGGATGGTGAATGCCACGGTGGAGTTGCCAGCGTGGTCTTCCGCATCTTCAAAGAAGAAGAAGGAGTGAATGTGCAGACCATCTTCATCTTCGAAGAAACGTGCGGAGGCCTCGATGTCTTCCAGCTCCGGACGCGTCGCCAGGCTTTGACCCAGCTCGGATTGCACACGATCACGCTCAGTGTCGTCGGGCTCGATGAGATCGACCCACACCGAGGTGTTGAGTGTGTCGTTGTTATCTTCCAGTTCGATGCGCGTCAGGCGATCGCGTTCGAGTTTAAAAGCGCTCAGCATAGCAATACTCCCCATTGCAGACTTAATGGGACAAGGCGGCACACCGTGATGCCGAAGGCAAAACGGGCACGGCAAAGCCTGAACGCGGAAACTTTCGCTTCAAGGGTAAATCAGTGCTGACTCGTGCGACGAGAGTGTAAAGGGAGGTCGCTGATAACCGCTAAGGCTACCCGCGTATAGAGGTAGCCTTAGATGTTATTCCTGTTAAACAGGCGGTTGAGCCAGCATCGACTGGGCGCGTCCAAGGCATTGTCCTCTCATGATAATAGTGCGCGCATGTTACGCTGAGACGAAAAAGTCGTCAAGGTAACGCAACGGCGCTACACCGTTTCCAGACGCGCGTACGCCGCCACCAGCCACTTGATGCCCTGGCCCTGAAATGCCACCTGCAAGCGGCTGTGTTCACCGCTGCCTTCGAGGTTGATGATGGTGCCTTCACCGAATTTGGCATGGCGTACACGCTGGCCCAGCGCGAAACCACTGTCGTTTTCCGTGATTGGCGTGCCCATGCGTTGATGGCTCACCGGACGGCTCACACTGGCGCGCAGACGCACTTCCTCGACGCACTCTTCCGGCAATTCACCGATGAAGCGCGATGGACGGTGATACACTTCTTTACCATAAAGGCGGCGAGTTTCGGCGTAGGTCAGCGTGAGCTTCTCCATCGCGCGCGTGACGCCAACGTAGGCAAGACGACGCTCCTCTTCCAGACGTCCGCCTTCATCCAGAGACATCTGGCTTGGGAACATGCCCTCTTCCATACCCACGATAAATACCTGAGTGAACTCAAGACCTTTCGCCGAGTGCATGGTCATCAGCTGTACCGCATCCTGCCATTTGTCGGCCTGACCTTCACCGGCCTCCAGCGCCGCATGCGACAGAAACGCCTGTAGCGGCATCAGATCTTCGTCCTCGTCCTGATAGCTGAACTGACGCGTTGCCGTCACCAGCTCCTCTAAGTTTTCGATACGTGCCTGGCCTTTTTCGCCCTTTTCCTGCTCGTACATGATCCACAGGCCGGAATCCTTGATCACGCGATCGGTCTGCACATGCAGTGGCATATCGGCGGTTTCCGTGGCCAGCGAATCCACCAGCTCGCAGAAGCGCTGCAGCGCGGAAGCCGCACGTCCCGCCAGGGCTTTGTTTTGCAGCAGTTCACGCGTCGCTTGCCACAGCGTTAATTGCTGTTCGCGCGCGGTCTGGCGCACCACATCCAATGTGCGATCGCCCACGCCGCGCACTGGCGTGTTCACCACGCGCTCAAACGCGGCATCGTCATTGCGGTTCGCCATCAGACGCAGATACGCCAGCGCATCTTTGATCTCCTGGCGTTCGAAGAAGCGCATGCCGCCGTAAATGCGGTACGGCATGCTGCCTTGCAACAGCGCTTCTTCCAGCACGCGCGACTGGGCGTTGCTGCGGTAAAGAATGGCGCAATCCTGCAGCGCGTTGCCATTCTCATGCCAGGTTTTGATGCGGTTGACCACAAAGCGCGCTTCATCTAACTCATTGAACGCGCAGTAGAGAGAAATTTTTTCGCCGTCGCTGCCATCAGTCCACAGCTCTTTCCCGAGGCGGCCATTATTATTGGCGATCAGCGTGTTGGCCGCTTTCAGGATGTTATTGGTCGAGCGGTAGTTCTGCTCCAGACGGATGGTTTCTGCGCCAGGGAAATCCTGCAGGAAGCGCTGGATGTTCTCGACCTGCGCGCCACGCCAGCCGTAAATCGACTGATCGTCATCCCCGACGATAATCACACGACCGGTATCGCCCGCCAGCATACGGATCCACGCGTACTGGATGTTGTTCGTATCCTGGAATTCGTCCACCAGCACGTTGCTAAAACGCTCGCGGTAATGATTCAGGATATGCGGCTTGTTCAGCCACAGCTCATGCGCACGCAGCAGCAGTTCGGCAAAATCCACTAAGCCCGCGCGATCGCAAGCCTCCTGATAAGCCTGATAGATGCGCAGCCAGGTTTGTTCAATCGGATTACCGTAGCTTTCGATGTGTTTTGGACGCAGCCCTTCATCTTTTTTGCCGTTGATGTACCACATGCCCTGGCGTGCAGGCCACTGCTTCTCATCAAGGTTCATGGCTTTGATCAGACGCTTGAGCAGGCGCAGCTGATCGTCGCTATCGAGAATCTGGAAATCCTGCGGCAGATTGGCATCAAGATGATGGGCACGCAGTAAACGGTGCGCCAGGCCGTGGAAGGTGCCAATCCACATACCGCCCTGACTGGTGCCGATCAGTTGATCAATACGATGGCGCATCTCTGCCGCCGCTTTGTTGGTAAAGGTCACCGCCATGATCGAGTAAGGCGAGCAATTCTCTACCGACAGCAGCCAGGCAATGCGATGCACCAGCACGCGCGTTTTGCCACTGCCTGCCCCGGCCAGCACCAGCAGATTGCTGCGCGGTGCGGCGACCGCCTCGCGCTGTTTGTCATTCAAGCCGTTAAGCAGATCAGAAACGTCCATAAGCACCGTTTTGCCAAAATAATAAAAGGAGGATTGATAAATGCGGTTTCTCAGCATTCAGTCAACGCACCATTTGTAGCGGCGCTATTCATCGCAAAATGAAGGGTGCCGCTACGATTTGTGCGTCAGGAAATGCCTGCCATCATCCAGCCATTAGCTGGATGAACATACAGCATTATAGCAGCGAGGTCAGCGATGCCAACTGATGAATTTCGACGTGCGGCAGCAAACGCGCATCATCAATCTTCATCAGATTGCCATCGCGCAGGTTGATCCAGCAGGCTTGCATGCCCGCGTTTATTGAACCGACCACATCGGTGGTGAGATCGTCGCCCACATGAAGAATATGCTCAGGTGCGATGTTCAAACGCTCAGCCGCAAGCTGATACATATCCTGCCACGGCTTAGCACGGCCGTGCGGGCCGGCGCGCAGGGCGAACTGGAAGTAGTGGTTGATCCCCAGCTTTTCCGGACAGGCATTGCCGTTGGTGATCGCCACCAGCGGGACGCGCTCGCCCAGCCACGTCAGCGTTTGGTGCGTCTCATCTGGCATCTCGACTTCGCTGCGCCACTGATGGAACACGCCCATCACTTCGCTGGCACCGGCGCTGGCTTCAGCAGCGGATAAGCCGATATTGATCATTGCCAGCTCAACCGAGCGGCGGCGCCACTCAGATACGTCGTGGTAAATTTCCGGCTCACGCGCCAGCAGTTCGTCACGCAGCGCCTGATAATCAGCGGGGGTGAATTCACGCAGTGCCGGATGGAAGGCCTGCAACGCGGCGTGGGATTCGGCGGTGGTTTTACGGATCACCGGATGGTTGTCATACAGCGTATCGTCGAGATCGAATGTGATCGCTTTGATCGGGCCCAGCGGGCGGTAGAACTTCATTCAGACTTTCCTCGTTTAGCACGTGGATGCGCCGCGTCGTACACGGTCGCCAGATGCTGGAAATCGAGATGGGTATAGATTTGCGTGGTCGACAGATTGGCGTGCCCGAGCAGTTCCTGCACGGCGCGCAGATCGCCACTCGATTCGAGCAAATGGGTCGCAAAAGAGTGACGCAGTTTATGCGGATGAATATGGTTGGCCACGCCCTGCTTGATGCCCCACTCGGCAAAACGCTTTTGCACGTTACGCGCCGAAATACGCGTGCCGCGACTGGAGACAAACATCGCATCATCCTGCGGCGCGAAGCTTGCACGCAGTGGCAGCCAGTGTTGTAGCCAGGTCACCGCCGTGCCACCAATCGGCACACGTCGCTCCTTACTGCCTTTACCCACGACCCACACTTCACCGGCATCGAGATCGACATGACGACAATCCATGCCCACCAGCTCCGACAGACGTAAACCGCCGCCGTACATGGTTTCCAGCATCGCGCGGTCGCGCACCGCCAGCGGATCGTTGAGGTCGATCTCCAGCAGCTGGTTAACCTCGTCGACATCCATATTTTTTGGCAGATGGCGGGCATTACGCGGCGTGGAAATGCCTTTGGCTGGATTGGCACTCAGCATGCCCTGACTGACCTGCCAGTCAAGAAAACTGCGCAGCGCCGACATGCGTAACGCCAGGCTGCTGGGCCCTAGTCCGGCACGACGGCTGCGAGCTGCCAGCTGACGAACCTGTGCGGGCTCCAGTTGTGCCCAGGAGACGATCTTCATCTCATCGGCCATCGTAGTCATGGTCTGCAACTGACGAGTGTAATTCTTTTGCGTCAACGGGCTGAGCTGACGTTCGACTTTCAGATAACGCAGAAAGCCCTCAACGGCAGGCTGCAGCGGGCTGACGTCACTCATGCGCGTTCAATCCAGCGAGACAGCAGGTCCGGCAGCATTTGCGCCAGATGCTGTAACAGCAAAGTGCCCATGCCCGCTTGATAGTGCTGTTTGTCACGGCTGCTGAAAATCAGCACGCCAAGCTCGCCGCGTTCGCCCATCAGCGACATCGCCACCGAACCGATGGCTTTCGCCTGTGGCAACAGCAGCAGCAATTCGGGGCCGTTCAGGCTGCCAAGGTAATGATGTTCATCACCAAAGCGTTGAATGCGCAGCGGCTCAAAGGACTGACGAGAGAGCCCAAGTTGGGTGAAATCAGAAGGCGCACCGATGTGCCAGTGGTCGTTGAACACTCTTACATTGGCACCGGCAAGACCCAGCTCACGCGCCCAGCGGTGCAGACGCGTCAGCATCTCCTGCAGGCTGTCTGCCGCGGCCAAATGGCCTTGTAACCCCAGCAGACGATCAAACAGTTGATGGTTGGCCGTAGCCTGCTCCATCAACAGCGTGATTTCCTCTTCCAGCTGCTGGATGTGGTTGCGCTGACGCGCCATATGCCACTCCACCAGCGATACGCTGCCGCGCACCGGATGAGGCACCATCATCTGTTCGACCTGGCGCGCATTGCGAATAAAGAAATCGGGGTTCTGGCGCAGGAAGGCGCTTACCGACTGATCGTCCAGCAAAACCGCGCTGTCGGTTTGCTCTTCGACATTTTTCATAGATGAATAAACCCATCGTAGACGTGTGTGGCTGGGCCGGTCATATGCAGCGGCTGACCTGCCCCTTTCCAGGCGATATGCAAGGTTCCGCCAGGCAAATCAACGCGGACTTTCTCCGCCAGAATGCCCTGCTGAATGCCGCAGGCAACGGCTGCGCAAGCGCCGCTGCCACAGGCCTGGGTTTCACCTGCGCCGCGTTCATACACACGCAGACGGATGTGTTCAGGATTAACCACTTCCATAAAGCCCACGTTGACGCGCTCCGGGAAGCGTTCGTGGCTTTCCAGCAGCGGACCGAGGGTTTCCACGGCGGCCGTTTTCACACTCTCAACCTGAATCACACAGTGTGGGTTGCCCATCGACACGGCGCCAAACATCACGGTCTGCTCAGCAACACGTTGCAGATACAGGCTTTCCGCTTTATTGGCGCGCAGCGGCACCTGCTGCGGATCGAAGTTGGGTTCACCCATGTTGACACGCACCAGCTCATCGCTGGTCACGCTCAGCACCATGCGCCCGGTTTGCGTACTCACGCGAATGTCGCTTTTGTTGGTCAGCCCTTTCAGGCGCACAAAGCGAGCGAAACAGCGCGCGCCGTTGCCGCACTGGGCCACTTCACTGCCATCGGCGTTGAAAATTCGGTAATGAAAATCGAGGTCCGGATCGTAAGGCGGTTCGACGATCAGCAGCTGATCGAAACCGATCCCCAGATGCCGATCCGCCAGACGGCGAATCAGTTCCGGCGAAAAAAAGACGTTTTGCGTCACAGCATCCACAACCATGAAATCGTTGCCGAGACCGTGCATTTTCGAGAACTGCATTTTCTGCTCCGCCGGATTACTCATAGAGATTAGTTCGCCTGTGAACCCGATTTGCTGGTGACCAAACCGTTAACGTCAGCATTCTGCGCCGCTTTTTGCTGCTGCTCGGTGACCTGCTGATTTTGTTTAGTCGGCTGATCTTTGGGCGGGAAATACAGCGGTCCTTTCAGGCCACAGCCTACCAGGCTGACCAGTGCCAGCGCGATACCCAGCTGACTTATCATGTGTCTCATTCTATCTGCTCTTCCTGTCCTTAAGCCTTGGCTGCTTATCATCGCAGTTGACGTTGTAAAAGCAACAGGAAATACCCGCAAATCCGGGCGCATGTCAGAGGAAAAGCCAATCCCACCGCGCGAACGCGGGCGGGATCAGTGCATTTGGTAGCGCGGCTGGAAATCGCCGTTGTCGTTATCGGGTTGCGTCGCGCAGAGCTGCGTCAGCGTCTGGCTGCGGAAAGGAATCACCTGGAAGCGATCGCCCGCGTGCACAATCTGGTAGAACTGCGGCAGGTTGAAGTTAATAAAGCTGGAGCCGTAGGTGAAACGGTCATGCGACGAGGAGTAAAAACGGCTCACGTCACGTACCAGCTCTTCTTTGCTGCCTTCGCAATGGTGATAAACCTCAACGCGATTGGTTTCGTCGAGGATATAAATGTTGAAGCCGCGATCGTCATTGGTGTCTTCGAAGAAGAACTGAATGATACCTTCGCTGGCATAGCCATTCACCACCGGCGGCAATGGCGTCTGATTCGATTCCACTTTGATCGACAAACCGTGCAGCTTGTTGTTGGAAATCGCGCCGTAGAACTCCACCGCATTTTCCAGTTTCTGCACCGAGACGCTCATGCGCTCGAAGAACAAGCCCCACGTCTGGCCCGCCATGCGCAGCGCTTTAAAGCGGCCAGGCTCCTGACGGGTGCTCGACAGGCGCAGCTCAATACACTCAGACACCAGCTGCTGTACGCGGGTACGAATCAAACCGCGCAGGTGCTGGCTGTAGCAGAACACTTCCACCGTATCCGGCGGTGCGGCATCCTGATGCATTTTGCCGAGAATGGTTTTCAGCGCTTCGATCATCGCCTGCTCACCGCTGAAGTGCAGCGTACGCACTTCATTCCATGAGTTGCGGTACAGCAGATCAATGCTGCCAATCAGGCACTGTTGCTGCTGACCGAAGCTGAACACATCCAGCTTGCGGAAATCAAAGTGCACCACCTGATTGCGGAAGGCGGAGGTCGGATCGTGTTCGAGGTTAACGATAATCGCCAGATGACGGATTTCGCACGGACTGTATAACGCTTTTGGCGTCGGTGCAGGCACACGCAGCGGGAAGTGGCTCGACACATCGTTCACCAATTCCTGCAAACGTGGCAGATCGCAGAATTCGTTGCCCTTCATGTGCAGACGCGTTTTGCTGGTCAGTAAACCGTTGAACCACGCCCACGCCACTAACTTGTTCAGGTAGCGGTTAAATTCCAGCGGCTGATGGCTGATGATCGAACTCATGTCCGGCGACTGGTTGTAAAGATACCAACCCGCACGATTAGCGCGGCCTTCCGGCACATGAATGAAGGTCAGATTATCTTCCGACAGATCTGGCGAAATCTGTGGGTTCACCAGCGTCACTTTACCCGGCAGCGCTTCAAACGCGGCATACAGTTTACGCGTTAGCACGCCGATGTCCTGCGGGCTGGCACTGACGCTTAAATTGTTACGACGGGCAAAACGGATCAGGTTGCGATAGCTCTGCATCATCGCATCCAGCAGCTCGTTGTGTGCTTCACGCACACGTTCGATTTTCCACTGGGCGCGGTTATCCAGCACTGCAAGTTTCTCTTCATCCCAGCCCCACTCTTTCACCAGCTGCGAAAGAATCTCGCGACGCCAGCCTGAGCGGTGATGATGGTGATCGTCGCTCGAGAGCTTCTCGCACACTTTCAAATAGAAACATCGACGCACCAGATCGAGGCGCGCCATGTCATCGACGCTGGTCAGATAGCGCGTCACGCGCTCCAACATCATGCAATAGGGGTCGAGGCCGAAGCAGACGATTTCGCCATCGTGCAGGCGCTGTTTGATATCCATCGCCAGCAGTTGCGTGTTCGGGTATTCCCAGCTGTACGCTTCTAACAGCAGGGTTTTCAGCACCGCTTTGTAGGGTGAATCGATGCTTTTATACAGCTGCCACAAGCTGGCGCCGAAGTACTCTTCGGCTGACAGCGTGCCGAGGCCGCCGAGATCCAGCCATTCATTCGGCGTCAACACGCCTTGTGAATAGAGTGACATCACGTAATCGTCGTAATGCTGCTCTTCTTCGCCAGGCACCATGTTCCATAGGATGCGTTTGCCCGCCATGCGCACAGCGGTACGGTAAAACTCATCCAGCAGCAAAATATGTTGGGTCGAACCGCAGTCTTCGCCACCGAGGCTGCCGCTCTCATTGTGACGGAAGCGGTTCTCGTCGATCAGGAAGAAACTGACTTCCACACCCATCGACACACACCATTTCTGTAACAGCGTACACTTGCGCTGCAGATTGAGGCGTTCTTCATTATCTAACCAGGATTGGTGACACACCCAGATGTCGAGATCGGACACGCTGTTCTGACCGACGGACGAGGTACTGCCCATCGAATAGATGCCGGTAATCGGACGCTCGCCTTTGACGGCAGTGCTGAGATCCAGAGACTGATCGCCTGCCAACTGTTGCAACAGATGCTGTTGGTTTTCATCAGGCGTGAAGAAGCTGACGCCGTGGGGAACGCTACCTTCAAGGTAGCCCGGCATCAGCGGATGATGATAGTGCAGTAATGTTGGCAGCAGACTGTAGACTTGCTGGAAGGCAGGTCCCATAGCAGCCAGTGCGCGATCGACGCGCAGCTGGTTAATTGCATCCAGTCTCTGTTTCAGTGTCTCAATGTAGAGGTACAAGACGTTTCGCCTGATTGTCCCAGTGTTAAGCACCCTGTTTCCAAAACCTGCCGCTTAATAATAA
>Ga0157363_1002066_pt1 | contig 17403 bp, 7 predicted proteins | sample AttsexASBM1_FD_111477 | JGI IMG/M metagenome (GOLD analysis project Ga0157363, IMG submission 111477) | Fungus gardens microbial communities from leaf cutter ant in Ribeirão Preto, State of São Paulo, Brazil - Atta sexdens ASBM1 | ecosystem: Host-associated > Fungi > Mycelium > Unclassified ... | reverse complement strand
TCTCTCTCTCTCTCTCTCTCTAACGATGAATGGATTCGAAAGATATACGATAATAGGTCGCGCGTTTTCAACTGCGCGAATATGGAATTCGCAGAATACTCGCGAATTATTCTGCGGAATAATAACTTCCACGAAGCGGAGTCGAGTCATGAATTGCCGCATAGTTTCCATTCATGGCGTCGCCTTTGAATCAAGATCTCTGCCGATGTTGCGTTCAATAGCGGCAGTTGAGTCATTTCCGATAAGATAGATGGATTTCTAGAAGAAATGACGAGAGAAAAAAAGAAAGTGAGAGAGAAAGAAATCATGGATTATTTGGCGCCTGATAACACAAGAATGTTAAAGGATGGTGCTACTTTGCGAAATATAGCCTTGATAGTGCACGCGGGCATCGTTCATTCCCGCCTATATATAGCACTATACAATTGAGTGCATTATTATTTCCGAGAACATTTATCTTATTGTTCGTCTAACATTTGCCTTCACATCGATATGAATTTCTATGAATTATTTAATATTGACTTATGTGCACAATTGCATAACTGCGCGTACGGATGCACCGATGCAAAAAATTTCAATTGCATCGATGATCTGCGATTTCGTATGCGGGACGAATACCCAGTCATGTTTCATCGATAATTCAACGCTTATTATCATTCATATTTGACCGTGTAACGTTATTATAATTGCTCGTAGCGAACCGGTAAACGTGCGGTAATGATTTATCATGACAAAATGATGAAGCGAATGAGGCTTATCTAGAATTATTATTTTTCTTCTGTCATACGCTTATAGGAACCTCCACGCTGGGCCCAGCCCCGGCTCTCTAAATAAATGCCACGTTGCCTCGTTGCCCATCAGCGTACACGTGCTATTAAACACGTGATGGCTTTCTAATGGCTCGTTTAATCTCGCATTCATTTGAAATTCAACGATCGCTTGAATCTCTCCGCGATCGTAATACGGCAATGCCCTTTATCGTTGCGCAACGGTAATGTCGAAGTTGCAGCGGCACATAACACAGAAATGGAAGGAGAGAAAGAGAAGGAAGTACTGGATTACCGCCCACTATGATCTCATTAACTTGCGCTGCTTGGAAAATGAATCGATCGTTCCCTACGATCGATCATTGCGCAGATGATAAATTATCGGCACGCCGATGCGTCGGATTTTCGAGCCACGCGATCAGTAACAGTAATTAATTAACGCAAATGCGACCAATTTGAATTATGCTGCATCAATTAGCTGTTTCGCCAACGATTTGGAAGAGCCATTTTAACGTGTAGACGCGATTCCACATCCATAACTAACGTGTTATCGTAAAAATAAATATATGGTCAAATTAAATATATAATGCATTTTGTTAATTCTACTCTAACAATACTCTGATGAAACCGTTTATTTTTTTTTCCCCAGAGAAGATAACATGTGTATGTATGTCAATGATAAACTCACAATACAGAATGTGAACAATTTCTAATTTATAACCCAAAATCTGCTTTGATGTGACAGCTTTAAATCCTAAGCTTGATTCATGTTGAAAGGTGTATAACAGATTAAGCAAAGAATGTGAACAAATATGAATAAATATTGTGTGATGAATGACGTGAATGGCTCTGCAAGTCCAAATTTATTTATATCTTTCCGCAGGAATAGTTGATTCTCAGTTCATTTAGACTTAATAAATCTATCTATCAATAACTGCAGACGCTCACACATATACATTTACACATCAGATACATTCATACACGCTTTTGAGAGTAATAATGCAGTAAACATTTGAAGAATAATAGAAGATTTAAGCATAAAAATAATTTAAAAAGAATAGTTTTTTCAAAAGAAATAGTTCTATATATTTGATATAAAAGAAAAATGCAAAAGCTAGAATTTATTTTTGATTTACATCCTTTAATTAACAAAAAATTACATCGATAAATAATGCTCTTTCTGTTATTGGAATATCAAAGAAAAAAAATATTACATTCTCATCGCGGAATCGCTCGTCCTTACTAACTTGGTCTGATCCATCTCAATATCGACATTAGACTTGTATTACAAGAAGACACTAGGAAGTCGCATTTATTTGGCGTTACTTAATCACGCCGAGAGTACAAATATAAAACATGTGACAACGAACATGCTAGCGGCGTCTCATCAAATATATATGTAGATCTATTTTTTATTAAGTAATACAATATAGCAAATTTCTTTATAATTTTCCATTGTCCGTTCAATTATCCCTTCTGCGAAATTTCTTAAAACAGCTTCTTCTTAAAGACGGTAAATTTCATTTTCATGAAAGAGATCCAAGGACCTTAGCTTCATCATGATAATATAAAATTAAGTCGATTGATCGTAAAGGAATCAAAGATCAGAATCAAGAGATTTTTAGTAGCATAAGACAAACCAAATGATTTAACATTTTTGATTTTTTACTTACACTACTTTGTTACTTCGTTGCAACGGTTTATTCATATCTTTATTTTTATTATTCTTAAATTAGATTTTTTTTTGTATATATTTTGCTTTCAATTTTCTTTGAATGTTTATTGCACTGTCACTCGTAAACTGCATATAATGTGTAAATATATGTGAAATATATGTGTCTACAATATACTGAGTTCGGATCCGTGGATTTGCCAAGTTTGCGCTTTGTCAATAAACCATTTACTCTGGATCTATGTTTCTGTTCTGTTGCGAAATTACGATACCCGGAAGATGACGAGATATTATGATATTTCTCATGACAACTCGAATCTAGTCCATGAGATGAGAGAGCTGAACAGATTTAAAAGCACGGCGGCGGTTCCGTGATGCAATAATAAACTGCAACGTCGATCTCGACGAGACACGGTAAAGGGTTTGCGGGTCATGTAAGATATACATACCGCGACCGTTCTTCTCCTCCAGCGAGCCGGCTGGCATCAGGTTGTTGATTCATCGATCGACTCAGGCGGTGATATTCCCCGTGACATTTAAACTATCCAGTCGGCGACGGTCGTTCGATCTTTCTGCGGAACTGAACGCTAACTATTATCTAATAGTAAGATACATGTGTATTATATTTACATAAAATGATACACAATTGATTATTTAATTATTTTATTTAATTATTTTATTATCACGAAACACACATATTTCGAGCGTTTTGCAGTATTCCTCGTGTCAAATCAAATTTATTTTTACGTAACATTTTCTTTGTACATTTTATATCTAAACACTCTTTAACAAACAAAAATACACACAAATCTAAATCTGCGTATAATTTTTTTGTCAAGAAATATTATATGTAATGTCATGAAATATTATATTCTTACATTGTTTTTATCGTTCTATTCCCATATATACAGAGAATTATCTCCTGTATTTAAGTTTATTTGATTGGGAAAGTGGGAAAATCTTATTTTTTCGTGACTCTTTATTTTTTTATTTAATCCTTCATGATCACATTTCTAAAAAATTTAAAGGTCATACTAGGATTAAAATGACGCCAGGGCACATTTAACCGATTGTTGTATTTACCTACAGTTTTCTAGGAAGTCAAAAAATTACTAATTAAATGCGCTTTGAGATCATTCTGGTCCCAGTGTGACCACAAAAGATTAAGGATAATGTACATTGAAAGAAAAAAATTGGTTGTTGCAGCAAATTAGATGGTAAAATATGGCCTAGTATTTTTAATTGGCTGCAACAGTTAACTTTCGGCAGCCAATTTTTGATTGCTTTAGCCTATCCACAATATCAGTATAGGACTTTGATAGACTAATAGCGCAACCAAAAATTAGCTGCTACAATTCGATTAAAAATGTTATGTTATATTCAATCAATTTTTTTCCTTCAATGTATCTATTATAGATTGACGAATTCTGACTACTAATTATAGTTAATATAATCGTCTGAGGGGGAACATCGCGACACCACGTTTATCCTACAATTACCTCGATTGAACCTATACTATCATTACATGGCGGTCGATTGTTGTCTAGCAATAAGCGACGTATCACGGTGACGAATCACGAACGACAGGCTTGGCAAATTGACCATTGACACGTGTGCTGATCTGCGAATGTGTGCATTGTATTATATACCGCCCGCGTAAAGAGACCGTGGACAGACGGAGAGAATATATACGTACGTGAGGTTACGAGATTGATAATGCGACGCCGTCCCGACATTAGTGCACGTGCGTGCGCACTCGAGCGACAACGTTACTCTAATTTGAGATGATTTCATGGCCGCTTTAATGTTTCGTCTATTTATTTCTCTCAAGGCTCTGCTCCACCGTGAATTATGTCGCATGCGCGTTACACAGTTACGCTACACACATCGTATCACAAATTAACGTTGCATTCACGTAGCACGATTTCTTTATTTAATGCGATAGAAGTAAAATGCTTATAAGCCTCCACGATTGTTAGTGTGTAAATTATATTTTTATACGGTGATAAGATATAATTTGCGAATAACTGGAATGTACTTATTATATGAAATGAACTGTAAACTTTGAACTCTGGATTTAAGTCATCTTCAGTGCAGAAGTCAAATATAATAAACTCTTTTATCTCACATGTATTAAAAAATATTCTCTGTAATAATTTATTAAATTATTCTTATTAATATCACATTATTCTTGCTTATAGGATCAATATTATTAGCATCAACATTATTAAATTGCTTGTTAATATGTAATATAACTATTCTAGTTCTTCTCTTTATGATTGCGTTTCAAAATTAAAAAAATTTCGACGCGTTGTTCGCAGAATTAAATATGTACATAAATTCACACCGAAATATTTAAGCACTGAGATCTATTTTGACCGATAATAGGATTTCTCTTACTTAATTAGATCTGTAATAATTTAGTTTTCTTTTTTACATTACGAATTAACGCAGGAGTCTACAAAAATAACAAGAATAGTTTCGATAGACTGACATTAACATTACTGGCTCTTAAATTGATTTTTGAACGATGTCAACGATAATATTTTGCGATGGTGCGTATGCAAAAATCATTATGCGAGCGCGAAACGAGAGATGCGATAAAAGTGCGTGCGCGTTGTTGTGTGAGATCGTACATACGCGAAAGGCCGATCGCGAAAGATTCATCCGCGTGTAAGGGAGGGCGAGAGGTCGCTCGTATATGCAAGAGGGTGAGGGATTGCCAAGGTGTATTATTTCCAGCCTGATGAGCATACGAGCGGCCGTTACTCGAGGGTAACACAAACGAGGATGATGTGTGTGACGTGAGCAAGTGATAAAAGTTTAATTAATATTAATAAAAATTTAATTAATTGGATTTCTAATTTTACACGTGGTATTTATTTTTTAAATCAAATCTTGAGTTCATATGAAGTTTATTCGAAAAATTAGAATTATAATTAAAAAGATATATAAATCCTTTCTATAATGTACGTTACATTTTTTTGAAAAATTTACTACCGAAACGCATGCAAAAAAATTTAAATAGCGTGTTTACAAAGATCCGATAGAAGATGGGAAATCAGATAATAAATTTTAGACGAATAACAGAAATTTTAAATACATTTTTAATGTTTTTAGAAAGGTAGATTATTAAAACATTAATACACGAGTCGGTGATCATACATGCTCTCTAAATCTGGATTAGTGGATAATTACTGATTACCAAATGACATACTTGATTCTGAATAATGAAATTCAACAGAAAAAGAAATTTGTGCATTAAATTATAATTAAAATACCGATATTTGTACTTTAGTTTAGTTGCATACTATATACATTGAATTTATACATTAAGCAACGTTTCATTGATTTTTTTTTAATTGAATTTCACTATGAATTCATTAATACAGTGGCATACTTGGAATTGATGTCAATGATTATACTGATTCAGATTTAAAGAGTATCAAATAGAAATAATCAAAAAGCAAAATCATAGAACATGATTTACTCCCGGAAAGAAAAAAGAAAATTTTGATGTTATTATTAGAGAAGATATTCTCGCGGGAAGAAAAATATATATGTCTAAGTGCCAGCTATAATGTATCGAGGGAAAGCTCTTCGATCTAACTTGCGCAACATGCCCTAGCATAACCGCAATCGCCGCAGACGACGATATCGTAACTCGGACGTGGACTAGTCATTCTGCAGACGCACTGGGAGGGCATCGCGATGTTCTGGTGTGTGTACCTTTGCGAAAGTGCTAGTGTGGTGAGAGAGAATTGCGTTCGTTTTATTTCTAATTTGCGAGACGAGAATGTGCGCGAAAAGAGAGAATAAAGTGAGAGAAAAGTATATATTTATTCTGGAACGAGTCTTAGCGAAGAAAGCATAAGCAAAATTAATAATAAAATAAGATTTGTGTAACATATATAAAAAAAAAAATTAAAAAAAAATAAACTTTTCCTCTTTCTCTTATAGAGAAGAATAAGTAGGAATAAAGAATTAAGTATGAAATGAAAAAAGAACCTATAACAGGCTAAATTTTTTAAAAGCTTATCCCCACTTGTTCTAGCTTTTAGCGGGATTGGATCTCCTGATGATCACTGAAGGCACAGTTTAGCGCTCAATGATCTCCCTCACTTACATATAAAATTTACATACAATAGCATTTTAGAGTTTTAATCTTGTACATTTTATTAATTTTTTATACTTTTTTTATACGAAGGAAGGAAAGTCATTTACGCATAATGATTTAAAGAAATAAATTAATTGAGAATAACAAATTACGAATTAATTGCGAGTGATATTAAAATCTTATCGATCATAGAATAAAAAGATAATAATTTAACGAAAGATAGATAAAATTAATCTATAATACGTGATGTTGTAGCTTACAAAATAATAGGATCAATGTCCAATCTAATTGTAGTTCGTTTCTGAAGTCTGGAATTTAAAGCGCGGCGCGGCGAATAATTGAAAAGCGTCACTGATGAGACCGAGCGAGAAAGCGAGCGACCGCTGCATTGAAGAGAAAGAAGAGGAAGGGTCGTAGATTCGATGGGTATCGTAGGAGCTCAAGGAGGGACCCAGGAGGCCCGACAGACTGACGCCAGGAACCTCGCCGAGCGAGACGGCCGGCGCCCCGCGTCGATGTTGTGCGGGTTGTGCCTGCGTATCGCGTCCCGTACGTGCGTAAGCGTGCTGGCGTATGCGTGAGCACGTCACTAACCGCGCGCATATAAATACGCGCGCATCCGCGGCGGTTTGCCTCTCTTCTACTTCTCCGTTACACGTTCGTCCCTCGTGTCCTCCTCTCCGCTCTACGAGAATGTGGTTATTCGGCGTCATCTGGATTCCGGTGTGAATCATAACGCTCTCTTGGGCTGTTAAATTTAAGAGAGAGCTAGAAATTGAATCACGCGCGTACGACGTGACAAGAGCGCGACGAAAACGATCCTCGAAATTTTTTGCAAATTTTTTATTGAGAATATTAAGATAAGTAAAATTATTACATATATTGAATTGTTTTTTAAGAGATATAAATTTTTTAAGAACAAGTGTAGAGATTCATTAATTTGCTATTGCTATACGATATACCTTTTATAACGTTCTTCACAATATTTCCGCAAAATATTAAATTTATACCGCGCTGAGACGTTTTAACGAGATCTGCACTCTCACCGGTAATCAAAGATCGCTCGAGGAAAGGACGAACATCGTTATCTGGATGTGATTCATGCCAGCGGCGCCGACTAAGAGACCGATCGACTGAGAGATTGTCTGGTATAATACAACGCGTACTGTCATGATAGGCAATTTATATAGCGCGATTGATTCCGTGGTTACGCACGAATGATAGAAACGTCATGGTTTGTTTATTCAATTGTAATCACACATATGTTGAAATCTAAATGCAATTTAAATATCTAAACGTCGTCTTATATTAAAGGACCAAAGCATTACCGAAGCAGTATTATTCATCTTATTGTTGATAAGGTCAATTGAACTGTGCAATAATTAGAATTTACATTCAATGCAAAAAATTTCTAGTTTAAAATGAATTAATCAAAATTCCGCTCATCATAATTAGACATCTGATTATTTCGAATAGAATTCTGATTGATTGATGATTGATAGAATCTACTGGTTTGTTCATTTTCAACCAGAAATTTTTCTCGATGTATGTAAATTCTAATTTGTCATTGTTGGCTAACACCCGTTAATATAAAGTGTAAGTAAATTTTACAAACTGCAATGACGCAATAAATGATGCAAGTAAATTTCGGTCCTGGAAGCAGCGGCGACGAGAAGTTATTTTCTTTTTGTCGAGCAAGGATTCATCGGATTTCTTCATCGTCGACAGTTTCGCAGAGAAAAAAGGGAAACGAGATTGTGTGTGATGTGAGTGTGTAGTGTGATAACCAGAAAACCAGGGTCATCTCACGTTCACCTCGTAACACTCACGTTTGACCGAATTCTAGTCGCGAGTCTCCTTGTTGCTTTCACGAAGAGTAGAGCTGTTTCTGTCGTGTACTTAATTCGATTTACTGAAGGATGTTCCGGCGTTATCTTTGCAATATTTCTTCTCCGTCGCGATTGTTTTTTAAACATTATATTCTATTGGTTTCTGAGAAATTGAGCATTTTGTTTTTTAGCGATAATTAGAAGAAATAGAACATATCAATTTAATTACAAGAAACGAAATAATTCTTAAAATGAAAATAAAACGAGAGAAGAAAGAAAAATAATTGAAAAGCGCAAAATAGAAAAGTCGTAAATAGATGAAAATATTATCTAAAAACAATTTGCATAAAAATTGATGAAAATGGTATAACTACGAGATATCATGTTTGTGACGTTAATAAGCTTCGAGATAGACGTAATTCATAAAATTAAAGATCTACAGCTATTTTATTTATACGAGGAAGAATTATTGAATTTCAGCGAGATTGAAGAGGACTTACCTTTCGAATTTTTTCGAAAAATGGAATTATGTTTTACGATATTTTAAATCTTGTATTTTTACATTACCTATATTTTTGTATTCTTATATTCAAATCTTATATTTTTTTGCTTCAGTACATGCTTCTGACTTGTGATACATTTGAATCCATAAAATGCAAGTACTTTACATGATTATTTCGCAAAAATCTAAGCAATTCAATAATCGCTTTCTCGAATTGATTCGATCAAGCTCAATGCACTCTCGAGGAACGAACGCAGAAGAATGCAGCTTTCTCGAACTTCAAGCTAAGATCAGGTTTTCTAGGGATTCCATGGGAATTGGGATCGGAAAGGAGCCAAGCTGATTCTTAAATCATCGGTTGCAAACTGCAAAGTACTTTAGAATTCTCTCTTCTCTTTTTCTTTTTCTCTCCTGGCTCCTTTCTTTCATTAGTTCATTGTGTTGTCCGATATATGTGTTTTAAAGAAACTTGGGATATTTTTAATTTTACTTTCCATAAAATCACTGAATCAAGTACAATAATACAACAATCGTACACGGCATGGAGAATTTTATGAATGGAAACATATGGTCATTGGTTAACAATGACGATCCGTTGTGAACGACACTTTAGCCATTGCTTGTCCCTGCGGCTATGAAAAAGAGACAGAAAGAGAGAAAGAGGAGAAGGATGGAGAAGCGATGATGCTGGAAGTAGAGTTCTATTCCTAGATCCCGGAACATCGGAGAATAATCTCGCACGGAGAATCGAGAGGGTTTTCCCAATCCCCAGAACAACTGCTCTGCTCCGAGTAACTTCGAGTAACTCGTATCTTCCAGTTCTCCTAATCCTTCGCTCGTCTACAACAAACTTCTTCAAGAGTCCACTATTCTTTGCTGTTGCCATTCGGAAGTAGTCACCGAAACGAGCTCGCACAGCATTTCACACTTTTATTTTTCAAATAAAAATAATTGATTTGAACATGTTCTTTCACGCAAAGAAAGATATTAATAATCACAGAAAAGTTTGAAGATTTTTGGAGATAAAAACTCATGATATATTATCTCAGTTATAATTCTTTCTCCCCCTCCCCCTCTCTCTCTCTCCTCTCTCTCTCTCTCTCTCTCTCTCTCTCTCTCTCCTGATGCAGTTTTCATGCAAAACAGATTTTTCATGTGAATTAAATAATGATATCATTTCTGAAATGGTGGAACGTAAAATAAATGTTAGTGAAAGGTATGGACCTACCGCAGTTGAGTTATAATTAATACGCTCTCACAGTCAGTCACAGAAATTGAAAATAATAGCGATTGTTTCTGGTCAGAGATATCATTCAAAAAATATTAATAACAGCGTTGCGCTTATATCGGACATTGAACAATCGCCAATTAGAGATCGCCGATATTTCTAACCGCTCGTCGATCGCGATATTTTCAATCTGTCTAAACGCAATCAAGAATACCGCCGCCTAAACAGAGCACGTTTTACGACCGTGAGATAGAGAGAAAACAATAGAAGGTGATTAGACGTACGTGTTAACCTTGCGCATGTACATTTCCACGGTAGCTAATTTCCATACAATTAAATACCGAACGCCCGATGCCCTCGTGGGTGATGCGACTTGATCGCATCCGGTCGTGCATTCGCGATCGATCCTGAATTGATTTGACAGAAGCCAAGCTGAAATGATCTCATTGAGATCGCTCCATGGGACGGAGTGCAATTCCTTTCACGTAGATACGAGCGATTCTCGTGTCCTGATTTAATCGAGATGCGCCGGTGACTCATGGTACATTGACTATCAACAAGATTTCAGGAAATGTAGACGCAATGCGCTCGAACAGTTCTATAGTGATTGTTAATAGCGTTAATTTTGTCTCAATTTCGAGTCATTTGATTACCATATTTAGACTTTATTTAGAAACAGTAAATTTCTGTTTTGCCATAAAAAGTATTATATAAAGGGGCTGTTATAATTTTTTTGCCCATTGACCTCAATTTACTCAAAATCCTGATATGCTATGCAAATTCTACCAACGATATAACGCGTTCAACGCAAAAAATAATTTTCGCAATATCTATTGTAGCACTTTGGAAAGAATTTGATGAGTGTTGAACAATGTAATTATCATGACAGCGTGCGTTCAGGTCTTCGAGTTTTCGAGAGGCACGCGTGGGCATGCCTTCTCTCTCTCTCTCTCTCTCTCTCTCTCTCTCTCTCGCTTTCGTAAAGTAACGCTCACGCGTGCATGGCACGGGATAACTCTTGTGTAAGAGAATTTACGATTAGCCGCGGTTAGGACCCGATCCGTCCCGTTCTACCACGGCCTTCTCTTTTTCGAAGGCCGCGAAGCCCGATTCTGCGCGCATCCCGTTTATTTACGTTTTGACGACGAGTTAATAGGGATATCGACGGCACGTAATATATGCAACGGGTCTGTCGTAATTCATGCTTTGTTGCGCGAGCCTCACGATCGACACCACGTTTGGGATCGTTCAGCCGACGACAAACGACTCGGCTCGACTCCTCGGCTGCTCAACGATTCGTGACTCATTTGCATTTCGCTGGCATAACATTACGATTTCGCAGAACTAAGCCAGTGTTAAAAATGTCTCTCAGATACTTGCTGTGACTGGGAATAAATTTCGATAAAAATAGCATCGAAAATCGAAAACAGATTTAATTTAACACAGAGATTATTTATAATTAATTTTTTATTTCTACTCAGAAACTTTTTGTAATCTTCGTAAAAGATATTGTTTATATTGTTGGATTTTCATAAGAATATCTATATGTAAATCCGTATTCACATCTCACTTTTAAATATAAATAAATGCGCGTATTTATTTTTGAGAGTTTATAATATATGCTAAAATAAACTGTGTGTTAAATTTACACTTATAAAATTATGACATAAATAAGAATCGTAATGTTTTTATTATACATTTTTATCTTTGTCGGAAAAAAAGTGCAAAAAATTATTACATTAAAATTATATTAAGATAAATAGCTGTTTATACGCATTTAAGACAAGTTATTTCCGTAAAGTAACTGTGATAAAATATCATTCTATGCATTTCCAATATGCTCATGTATAATCATTTTACACATATTTATTTTAAGGTATTCAAAATTATTTTGCGCAGAAATGCACAAACTGGATAGGTTTATATATAGAATATGTAGATTGTAACAGCTGAAGTCGGACTCTATTTTTCATCAAAAAGATACGTGTAAATGCGCGGCAGTTACACGCTCAGTGATGATTCGCGATGAAAATCTCGATAAGTGTGAGATTACATACAGCAAGAGCAAACTTGAAATTGTGACTGTTATGAAGTTCAAGGATCGCGCGATGAGCATATAATCAGGATGCGTAATAAAGGAAAGAATAATGAAGGAATACGAAATTTTCCTCATCGCATCAGTACCGTATCGCGATGTATTAATCAACCGCAAGAAATTGTTTCTGTAATCCGTATGTGCTCGGACTTATTAAACTTGTGTCGCTATTCTAGCCGCCGTTGGCGCATAATAGTAATAGCAGTGCCTCGCTATAGTTAACTAGTATAGCAGGTGCATTTCCCGTTGCGGAAGTTTCGACGTACATATCATGCAATTACTGACGATATGACAAGTTGACAATTTATGACGCTTCTCCTATCCGCATTCTTGACTCGAATGAAAATATGCAGCGATTGAAGAAGCCGCAAATGGCGTTAATATTAATAACATTAGATTTTGCTTTAAGAATTTGCGAAATTGAAATATGGGACGTGATGATGCAGAAAGTATATTGAATTTGTACATATATGCTAATGCACAACGTTATCTTTTGCGTTAAAAACAACTGCATGGAAAAAAAATCGGTTTTGTTGAAGTCTAGATTAAAAAATTTAGCTACAGATACAGATTTGAAAATAATTGTGTAATAATTGTCAAATAATTGTGTAGGTAACTCGAGCAACGCTGCAAAAATGTTTGACATTCTACCCTCAATTTTAGCATCCATAATTATTTTGACGATGATAATTATTTTTAGATCTATATCGAATTAAATTTTTATATATTTCGATAAAATTGTCCTTTCTAGAATTTCTGCAACGCTGTTTGGGGTTGCTGGTCCAAAAAGTATCGGGATATCCGAATTGCTACAGATGGATTGCCCTTTGAAGTTTCCCGAGACTTTCCCAACTCGGCTCACTCGACCGGCTGACCGGCAAGCGGAAATCTTAGAATGACTCGACTCTGGCAATCGTTCGTCGGACTCTTACGCAAGCGGTCGCCATTCGGTCGGCATTCAGGTGCAGTGTGTGTGGGGATTCCTCGTGGCGCCGGTCGTCTGGCTCGCTCCGTACATTCGTACTCGTGTTACACGCACACTGCTGGTGCGTACAATGTTACACGTTGAAAGCAGTGGCGTATTTTGGTATCTCTGCTGACACGTTGTATCTCCAGTAATCCATGTAAAAATCGTGCCAGCATATAACTCAGAATCCGAGCAAATTTATGACGATCATTATTCTTTTCTTGACTTATATGTTTCCTCTTTTTATGCACGGTTTTTATGTAATGCAAACATTTTTTCGCACACTTCCTTCTACCTCCTCCATTTCAAGATTTGGACAGAGAGAGAAGTTTTGCTGTATGATATGTCTGAGTAATTAATATTCATGTTTTTTTTTTTTCGGGACATATATCACGACGTATTGTTACGTATTACTATGCTACAGGATTGGACATCTGATTGTAAAAAAGCACCGTTGTCTAAAGGTAATAAAAAAATTGGATACGCCACTGTGTATACGACAGAGATATATGTCGACGCGCTAACATGAACAACGTTTGACGGCATTCGTGGAATTTGTCAAACGCAATTTATTCGTGATAGCTGATCGTTATATGATCATTATTCTCGAGATACATCGAGATCCAGTGTTGTTAACACTGAATCCGGTTATGATAATATTAGCGTGCGGAATTTGCCGCTTTTCTATAGATAAAAGATCAGCTGTAAATGTTATAAGCACGCGAATATTTCATTATACTTGTGAAGTATAATAAAACTTGAAGACAAAAATTAGAGATTAGATATAACTATAAGATATTTGAGTCGCGTATGTATAAGAATATAAACTTAACGTAATTTTTTCTTCAATAAAAATCTATCTAGAAATAAAAAAAATGAGGTTTTTTTTTTTTAATATATATAATTTTGTTTATCAACTTTTATCATTAAATAAATATATTAATCTAATTTTATTTTTGAAGAACGATTCTCTCAAAATTCAATGGAGAGCATATTGCAGTATTAGAGAGAATCCGGTCTTTTTGTATTCCATATATTTTCTCGCCTATATAACTCACGCAAATAAAATCTGTAAAGCCGATCGCGAAATTACTGCTCGACCAAATAAATTTCGAGTAATTCAATTAATCTGTGATCTTCGTTATCTTTCATTAATCGGTCGATTCATTTTAAAATCGATTAAAAACCCTTCGAGAGAGACCACGATAATACCGTGTGCAGCGTGAGATTATCTGGAGACCGGTTTTCCGCGATTTACATAATTCGTCCGCGCGGAATAGCCGTTTAATCGAACAGCTTTTCTTCTACTAATATAAAACGTCCGACAGTCAATCTGTCTCGGTCGATGCTGATAATATATACGCACGCACAAGTGCGACGACACATGCTCATCACGCGCGAAAAATATCAGTGGTGTCACAGAGAAGATCATAGACACGCGAGAAATCCGTCTGCTGGCACATAATCATCCGTCTTGTCTCATATCTTTTTCTTGACAATACTGGTCGTATAATTCGACAAATCACGACTGTTTTCAATTGCATTTGCATTATTGAAACGCGATTTAAATTGTTACCCGCTTGTTGTGTATTTTTGTATTGTATATCACATGGAAAGACCGATTTTGCTAAAGTATCTAAAAATTTAATTAATACTCGGCTTCGACTGTTATAGGCTTTAAACTCTTAAATTCTTACTTGTTGTGTATTCACATATATGGTCTTAATAAATCGTTTATTATTATCTAAAAATTGAATTAGATACAGATTTGAAAATGATCATCAGACTAATTGTAGAATGCTCAAGCTGTTTCTTAGAATGTCAAAACTTTTTGCAATTACTCATCCTGCTTGAATTGTCTTTATAATTATTTTGTCCAACAAATTTTCAGATACGTATCTAGCTAAATTTTTAGATAACTTTAGATAAATTTTAACAAAATTATTTTTTCCGTGCAACAACGTTGAACAATTTTATGAGAAATTTTTAGTAGAACGCGTTTTATTCGTTTGAAAGGAATTTGAGATTTTCTTTGTTTGTCACAGAGATTCGAAATTTCATTAACAATAAAATATTTTTTTCGAATAGTTTTATAATACAAGTAGAATCAATCACGTCAGAAATAACAATGAAAGATTTGAGTAAGTCAGGAAATTTCTCTGAGCAGGTCAGAATTAAGTTGCCTCATTCTAGGATGGACTTGGACAGACGCGACCGCAAAATCTCTCCAAGGGAACGTGCGCTTATTCCTGGCGCTTGTCAGAGATTCCAAAATGACGGTATTTAATTGAGAGCGTACGTTCGCGAAGTCAGAACGTAAGTTCTCTCAACTTGGCAGCTGCTAACTGACGTGCGGATTCTATCTATTCTCGAAGATGCCACCGCGTCCCGATGCTAACATTTCAGAAAACGTCGCCACTCTGCGATTCATCAATATTTCGTATTCCGAAATATACTTTCCACAGAATCTTATTGAATTATTCCCAACTAAAAATGTCGTGATATTTTTGCTTTGTCTTAACTCTCAAATTTAAAACTGCAAGCAAGATTAAAAAAAGTCACTGGATTTCGCGGATTGTTCTTTTCTTATACAAACAGCACAGTTTTATGGAAGTTACAACTTTTTAAGTATCTAAAAATGTAGTTAGATATACAGATTTGAAAATAATTTCGTCGATTATCAAAATAATTATGCATAGAACGCTGAAACATTAATAACAATGCAGCAGAAAATTTTAATATTTTTAGCAACCTATTTGAGCGTCCTACATATTATTTTCCTACACAATTATTTTGGTCCAAACAAAATTATTTTCAGAGCTAATTAAATCTTTAGATACTTCAACAAAATCTTCTCTTTCTATATAAATATAGCTTCCTCATCTGTATAATAAGTATTTAAGTATTTTTTTATCTCGTGGACGACGATGTTAATAACCATATGGAAATAATTTTATCTTGCTTTTCTGCGCATGGGAAAGAGCATCTTTTTGCTCATTCCGTTTTTCTCGTAAATAGAGCGGCTTTCGTATGTGCATACTTTTTGGAGCCGTCCCGGGAGAGCGAAGTTCGCCTTGTCGCAGATGCACCGTGACCTTCCGTCACCATTTCTCTCTCGTGCGTGAGAATCCTCCGGTTTCGACGCCGGGTTATATTTCTTTTCCGACTGGGTCTCGTCTCCGTGTCCCCACGAAGACAAATACGAATGCCTATGTCCCAACGACGGCCGTCAATTGTGTCCGCTGTAAATAATGGAGTAAATCCACCAAAATTTGTTGCCGCCGAGTACAAAATCCTTAAATATGGACCATTTGGCGAATTCAGATTTTCCTCGTATTGTTATTTATTACATTAAAAGTTAATGTCGTGAACTTCTTCGAGTTTAATTTATTCTTTTTTGCAACGACATAATCTAACAGAAAGTCGTGCCACGTGAATAATGAATATAATGAATAACGAATGATTCGTGTTAAGATTAACCGGATTGTTATAGCTAAGCTATTCACTTGTGAAATTTATATCTTTTTTTGCCAAAGAAGACGACACTTTAAATTTATTATTAATATTTTATTATTCTTTATTTATACGGCACGTAGCAAGAGAATAAGTAAGATAAACAAGTAAGACAAATAAAGTATATTTAAAGTGTGCTGGCCGAGTTTCAACATTAGAACCGCCGATAGTGTCATTTTGACTTCGCTAATGGTTGCATTGTTCCTTTTTTGTATTAAATATAGAATACCAGGATATTGTGCATATAATATAAATAATTCTAACGATATACAAATACTAAAATAACTTTTCACTAAAAATCAATTTCCGAAATCAAGGATAGGAAATTACGAAATTCGTATTTTCGGCAGTTCTAACGGTATGACGATTCTAGTATTAATGCAAAGAATGCGGGGAAGTGCGATATCGTACGGATTATTCGGTAAATTTCTGAAGGTTTATGCGTATCGTTTGACGTCAATCGCGTTTAAAAACACGTTTCGTGCATTCGTGATTGACGCCCTCGCGTCGCGCATCGAACGCGACTGGCGCCTACAGGACAGTCGGTTTAATTCGACGCGACCGAATTTGCATTTCGGTCAAACGTGTCGTCCGCGCCTCGTGTTCTGTCGTTTAATCCTCTCGATATAATCCTGTAGAAACGCGCTCGTCCGTCCCCATTATCAGCATACGCATTACGCGCAAACGATAAACACAGACGATTTCGTTATACG
>Ga0157363_1002065_pt1 | contig 17405 bp, 21 predicted proteins | sample AttsexASBM1_FD_111477 | JGI IMG/M metagenome (GOLD analysis project Ga0157363, IMG submission 111477) | Fungus gardens microbial communities from leaf cutter ant in Ribeirão Preto, State of São Paulo, Brazil - Atta sexdens ASBM1 | ecosystem: Host-associated > Fungi > Mycelium > Unclassified ... | reverse complement strand
GGTTGTATCTGATTCCTCAACTCGTCAATCTTAAAATTCGACACAAACTTGAATTTCTCCAATTCCTGATTTATTCGCTTCATATCATATATCTGTTGCTCTTTATTCCGAATAGTAGCGTCCTTCTCGGTGATTTCCTTCTTTAGATCCGTTATTTGCTTCTCAAGATCCTGTATATTTTTGAGAAACTGCGCATATTCGCTTTGCACCCGATTCACTTGCCTCTTTAGATCATCAATGTCTCTTTGACTCGCCATGAATTTGTTTCGCATTACTCCGGCCTCTCCCTTCAGTTTCAAACTGTTCTGCTTTTCTTCGTATAGGAGGTTCTCGTATTTTGTACGTATCTCGAGAATCTCACGATCCGCGTCATTCTCTATTTGCGACATCAATTGTTCATGAACGCGTTCCTTATGCGTCATTTCGTCGAATGTTTCTTCCAGTTGTATTTTCTTCTCGTAAAGCAAAGCTTCGTATGTCGTCATGGTTTTTTGTAATTGCTCCGCGTCGCTTTTTTCAAGATCTTTTAATTGCTTCTCGTAGTTCTCTCGCATAGCATTAGTACGTTCTTCAAATGCTTGATACTTGTCGTATTCCGTAATTAATTTGGCCTCATAATTATTTTCCATTTGTTGCATCGCCTCCTCGTGTGACGCTTTCATCCTCACGATATTCACATTCATATTGTTCACCTCATTTCTGTGATCCTCCCGATCCTTATCTGCTTTGTCTACAAGTTCCTTGATGGCTTCACAATAGCCTTGGTGCACCTCACGTAATTTATCGTTGTGCTGAATATCAATTTGCCGCAGTCTATATGCGTGCTCCGTTTCCAATTCTCTCAATCTCACTGTCAAATTTTTGATGTCATATATCTTTTCTTCTAAGTCATTTTTACCGATTAATATTTCATTCGTATACGGCAAATCTCTGCTCATCTTTACTTTCCCTTCGGGAAAGAATAACTTCCAAATACATAAACTGCCATCCTTTGCAACTGAGATCAAATAATTTTCGTTGTAAGAGAGTGCGATCTAAAAAAGAAGGAAATACAATGATTAGGAGAATAATTTATATCTTCATTTATTCTCATTGTATTAAGAGAAAGAAAGATACCGCCGTGATATCGACGCAGTGCATGTGGAAATCCATTGATTCTATTGGAGTTTGAAGCGGACTTTTCAATGAAATGATGATACCACTGGGAGAAGTTATAAATAACATTAGATCATCTTTCCCCATGATAATTTGTTGCATTTCTTTGCCAGGCAATCGAAACTCTCGTACTATCTGATAAAGAACATATCCCAGTCAGCAAAATGTTAACAATTTGCTTACAAATTGATGCAAATTTGATAAAAAATATTAGCAAATTGACATCAATTATATTCGCATTAAGCTTGCGTTTTGCAGACAAGGCTCACTAACACAATGTAATCAAATTGTCGACAAAGACTGAGGAAGTTTTGATCGATTCTTGCAATCAATTTAGCAAACTTGTACACGTTTGTGCCGGCCGATAATTCGTTCTTATATTACGTCAGCAGATTTTGTTATATATCTGTTATCAATTTGCTGACATCATTGAATATAACAGAATTTGCATCAAATTTGATGTTTTTTTATTCACAAAATGTATAGCGAGCATTTGATAAATTGTTTTTGACTTGGCTGATTGAGTAAAAGTATATTTCCAAAAACAATCGCACAATTTTAAAAATAAAAATAAAAGATATCAAGATATACCTCACTCTCCTTGATTTCGCGTATCTGATCGTCCTGTGCGATGCAGTAAATGAATGACGTGTCTGAGGAAAATGCAATGTCGTGTAGGACAATGGCTTTCCAAATAAACTCGCTGGATCGCGTGCCAGTGGTCATATTCCACTCATATATAGAACCTTCCGCACCCAAGCTTAGTATTTTCAGATCCGTCTGCGACCAGAGAAGCGTCTTCACCTTGCCTGTGTGTCCCTTGAGGACAAAGGGATTGGAGAAGCCAATAGTGGTGTACACCTGTATAATGTTGACATTGACCGCGGCGAATAGATGACCATTGTGACTAAAGCGAACTGTCTTACAATTTCTGATGGCGATCTCATGCATCGGTAGCAGATCGTCGATCAAGATGCTCATGAAGCGTAATTTATCGGTGAAGCCGATCAGACAGAATAGACCCATCGGATGCAATGCGACGCTGAATATATCTTCATCATACTGCTTCAGCATAATAAGACTTTCTGTTTCAAAATCCCACAGTCGAACGCTATGATCAAATTCGCCGCATGTCATGAAGACCGGCTTCCACGCGCACATGGAAAGGCCACTGATGGAACCATGATGTAACGGCTGGCCCATAATCTCCATTTTCTGTGGTTCCGGATCCATCTGCAGATTTGGACCCCACAGCATCGCGTAATACAGTTGGGACCAACTGGTGGTGACAATCAATTGGTCAAAGCTGGGATTCACATTGATCGTGTGGATCTTGTAAAGATTCGGGTCGTCGTCCTTCACCATTCGCTGTGGAATCATGTAAATGTTCCTCTTCGTATAGTTGTGTTTCCCTTCTTTTTCGAAGAGTACGATGGTTCCTCCGCCGTGCGCGTAGGCAAATCCACGTGGAAATGCGATTAAGCAGCGTATGTTTTGTTGCCAGATAATGTCCTCCCTGATTTCTAAGCTGGCGACGGTGGGCATAACGTACTCCTCGCGAATCTTGAGATTCATTGTCACGGTATCAGTCATTCTATACACGTTTTTAAGATCACCGTTCTCCAGGTAGAGCATGCGGCCGTCATCGGTGCCAACCATAAGTCTGTCGCCGTCCAACCAAGCCATCGAACAGACAAGGAGATTCTCCGCTTTAGCGAAACCATATGGACGCCATATCGAATCAGAAATGATAAGAAACTTAAAGGTATAAGCACCACCGACTGCTACCACTGTCGCGTCTGTTGGATTGCAGGATAACACATCGGCGATCGCCAATGGATTTTGTGGATTGGCCAGCTTAAACGTTGACTCGACCTTGCCCTTTTCCCAGTTGTAAAAGAGCATCGTTTGATCGGGTTCGCCAGTAATTGCTACCAGATTCTTACTATCGAAAGTAAAACTTATACATATAAACTTAGTTACTCCTGGAGCTTCAAAAGGTATTCCAAGCAGCTTCCTACGCTTCAGAGAGTTGATATCATAGATGGATATGGAAGGTTTGTCTCCTATATCAGATAAAGCAACAAATTTCCTGAAATTATAGATTATTTAATTACAATCTGTATGTAAAAAAATAGAGAAAGATTAAAATATATCCACAAACATCTTATACCTTATGAAATTATCTTTTTATTTTTCTTTGTAAATTGTTATGTTATCTTTCCTAATAACAATTTATTGGCAATACATTAGATTTGTTCTTTTTAGCAGAATTTCTTGTACAATTCGTCTCTCTCTTTCGCATTGAAAAAGAATTGATGAACTGTGCAGGAAGTTCAGCTAAAAAGAATATATCTATTAAACTTAAGAATATATTGAACCAATATTGAGCTAACACTGAGATTAATATTGTGTCAATAAATTGTTTTCTATATCAGGGTTATTAAAATTGAAAATATGAAAGTTTGCTTCAATTAATTCAGTTTCATATGGTTGAATGAGTTTCTCTTTATTTTATTTTGTTTTCTTTTACGGACAAATGTGCTCATATACTTCATCAAATTTACTCACTTATTGGGCGAGACACAAATGCCATTTGCGTCATAATATCTTTCAGGTAATCGAATCAGTTTCTGCTGACGCTGAAAAATATTGTGAATGGCCAATGCATTGCCGACTGGATATAAAACTTCCGCATCTGTAATATAATGCGCATTGTTGGCAATATCTGTCTTCAAACCATAGAAAACGCGAGTTTGCAAGGACACAGCCATCTCGCTTGAGAGCTATTTTTTATGAAAAGTTAACAATAATTTTTGTCTTGTATCTAAAAGGAACGATTTCCTTTCTTAATTATATTTTCCACAATTTTTTCATAAGTTTTCTTCTTTCTTTCTTTATTCGAATATAAACATACTCCATTTCAAACGCAAAGATATATGGAATGCACCTGAAAAAGACAAATGAAGTATGTTTTCTGCGACTGCAAATGTACACTTTTGAAAATTAAAGTAAGATAGGTATATGTTTGATGTTTGTCAAAAGCGAGAAAGAAAGTTCTAATGTAGAAGCAGCAAAGATCAATTGATTCACAATTTACACAGAATTATTTACATCTCCCTGGTAACGGTGCATCTTAGGATTCGTTTCAAGTTCACACGCATGATGCATTATTTGTCTCTATTGTTTACTGAATAATAAAGAAGGATACATTATTATTATTAACGATATAGCAAACGAAAATAGATTGAAATGGATTAAAATAAATTCAGATTTTCAGAATTACGGATTCATGAATGTTAAAATGAATTCTTTTCAATCCTGAATGTATTTTTATTCATTAATAGGAATGAACATGGAATATATTTCTATGCTTTTCAATCTAAAAATAATATAGTAAAATAAAATATAAATAAAAAAAAACAAATATAATAACGCTCAACAATTTGCAAAGCAATATAAAAATTCTTGATAACGATTAATAAACGAGCAAAAAGAGATATTAGAATAATAATAATTTAATTATAGTTAATACATAAAATAATTCAGTAAACGTTTTGACTTACAGTCTTCCTCAATAAAATATGAATACAATTAATTAAAATATTAAATTCTACAGTCTAACATGTCAAAATAAGGTTACATTCTAAAAATATCATCCGTCCTCTTCGAGATTTATTATAGTCGAAATAGTTTTTGTCATCATGTCCAAAACGAATATATAACAGTTAAAATTATTCAAACTAAATTTGACAGCGAGAATCGTGTTAGTCCTCTGTGTATAATATAAGTCAACATATATAAAATTGTTCTAAATCAAATTAATTTTTTGAATTATGAATATGTATTATTAAGAAAACTGTCTTTTTTAAAATAAAATATTAGTTAAACTTATGTAACATGGTGTAATTTTGGAAAAAGAATTCATCAATAATAATAATCGATAATAAATTAAAATCTTGATAATTGTAACTGTAACGTAATAATAGCTTGAATATGATAAAAATTATCGATTAAGATAACATTCAGATAGTGTATCATATTATACTTACATAAAAAAACTCACAATATTTTGTGTAAACCTGATCGTTATTGATTACAATATTACAACTAGTGAGAGAGAAAACGCTAACAGCATGTGAAAGTTCTTATAGTATGTCAAGATGCTCCATCCAACAATTTAATATCTTTCGTACAATTGATACCATTTTTTTGTTCTTTTATGTGAATCATCTGCGTGATTAGTTTTTTTTTTATAATTATGTTCAATTTCTAGTATTTTGACATTCTAATCAGAATGCATCCTTAAGTGTATACACTTATCTATTTAATGTATTAATTTTTACATATTTATAATTAAATTGATATAATTGATATAATTAATTTGATTTTTTTATAAAGTAAGTGTTGAACAATTTAAATTTAGATATACAGAATAAAATCCGCTTTAAACGATTTATTATTTTTGTTGGATTCGGAAATTCGGAATAAAATTTTATAATTGAATAAAATACACATAAACGTGTATTAAAATTATTAAAATTAGCGCCGAGATACTACCATGTCTTATAATATTAGAGAGAGCCGACTTTACTAGATAAATTTACATGACTATCGAATGGGATCGGAGATAATTGAAGAATTTGACATTACCAACTGAAGACGTAAAAAATTTTTTAAATATATTCATAATAAAATATGTATTAAATTTATGAAAGATTTATTATTATATTAAGTTCTTTATAAAAATAAGCATATTTATAGAGATGTAATAATATTACATATGTTGTCACGAAATTGCATTTTCTCCACAATTATCATGCATGGATAATAACAATGAAAGTGAAATTTTTAATAAAAATCGGTTCAATATCGAAATAATGCTTATCTGTGAAACATTAATAATAAATCATAAAATTAATATTGCATATTATGAGGTAATTATAGGATAATCATCAAAATTTTAATAGCATACAAACTTAAATAAAACTAGTCTTTATAATACTTTGTCGATGATTGAGGAAGCAACTGCGAACGGTTCCATTCGGAAATCACTTTGCTCGAGACCGCCGTGTTTTGGCGCCAAATCGTGTTTGGGTATCAAGGATTGACGTAAAAGGTTTCAATCGGTAATCCAACCGTGCATCACCATTACACGGTTTATCAATAATATCAGGAATTTGTCCTTTTGCGCTGACATCTCGACGTTGTTTGCTTGCAGTGTTCTAACCTGTTTTGATCTTTATTTCCAAGGTCGAATCCTTAAAATCAAGAAGAATCGGAGTTCTAACGATCACAAATTATTTTCCTCAATTCTATTGTTGATTCTTTATAAAAATGGAAGATTCAACAACAGCACGTCTAAAGAAACTAGTTGCAGACAGTAACGAAGCTCTGGAACTCAGATTAATCCGCAACCTCGATGACTTGCATTCGGAAGAGGCTATCTTCAAACCGGAGATGACTTATCAAGTATTCGGAGATAGGTTTGTTGTTATAATATTAATATATAATTTATTGAGATTTATGTTTTTTATTAATTACTATGTAAACATACGCATAATGCATCCTTATCCTATCATTTATCCTTGTTATTTATCGAATGTTGAACAAGAATAAATGATGCATTATGCACATCATGCATGAAATATATATATGTTGCATTTTCATGTAATTGTGGATCTTGTTATTCTTATTCTTTTTATTCTTCGTAGGGAAATAATATTTGGTTATTTGGACCTGAAAGTACAGCTGTTCTATTCGGCAGGCTCTTTGGAAACATATTTAGGAATGAAATATATTGAGAAAGTAAATGCAAAACATGAGGGAGTTGAAGCCGATGAAGTGTTAACAAAGATCATTCCAAAGCTCGCTCCTGATGTTCACTATAGCTTAGCGAATTTCACTAAGGCGCTTGCCAAGGATGATACATTTATACCATACGGAGAATTGATCCAGTCTTTCTCAATAAACGGTATCTAATTCTCTTATTTCTGTTTCTATACATGTAACTGTCAAATTTAAAAGCTGTAACGATTACTATTATTGTTTTTATTGAATGATACATAGATGAAGGCACGACGAGGCAATTTGTGGTTTATAAGGCAGATATGGGTTACAAAGGATTCAAAGAATATCATCAAAGAATTCAAACATTCCTTCTTTGGTATATAGATGCGGCTCTTTTTATTGATATCGATGACGAACAATGGCAGTATTTTAATTTGTAAGTCATTCGATATCCTATTACTCAAATCAATATATAGATGTGTATAGTATACATGATCTTCATTGAATAATCACTTTTTTAAAATAGATTCGAAAAATATACCACGTCTGTAGGTACTACCCGATATGCAACAATTGGTTTCGCTACTGTGTATCAATATTATGCTTATCCACAACATATTCGGCCACGCATCGCTCAATTTTTAATTTTACCACCATTTCGAAGAATAGGTCTTGGCAAACATTTGTTACAAGCGATTTATCGCGAATACATGGGAAGGCGCGAAGTTAAGGATATAACAGGTAACAGAATAATCGTCGGCAAAAGCATATTCCGATATGCACTGCTACTGAAAATTTATAATTTACATCATATATACTACAGACTTTCAATACTAGCGGGAATACTATATTACGACGATGATTTATTTCGAAGGGTTCAAAACTTTGATATTAAAAACTTTGAAACTTGGAACAAAAAAATTAAAAATTATACAATTATTAATTTAATATAGTGATAATAATAATGAAAATATTTTCATTTAAAAATGTACTAATATATTTATGAATATATATTATGAATATATTTTCTTTTTTTTTATGCACAAATGTATTTTTTAAACGTCGAAAGTTTAACTTTGAAGATTTGAATTCTTTCGAAGCTTCACATCTTCAAAGTAACTAAAAGTAACATTTCTAATGTTTATATGAATACGGCCAACATTGCGCGTTAATGATTCTACATTTTAATAAATCTATGTTTATAGTGGAAAGTCCGTCCGAAGATTTTCAAAGACTACGAAACTATGTGGATGCCTTAAATTGCAGCACATTGTCCAGTTTCGCGCCAAAACGTTTAAAGCATGGTTTTGATAATGAAATGATTGTTGAGGCTAGAAATGCATTAAGAATAAATAAGGTATCTATTAACATGTGACTTATTTTGTATTATCATTACTTGTTTTTCTCCTTTCTCTCTACTTTGTAAATATTTTGTTCACAGAAACAGGCTCGCATAGTGTATGAAATTCTACGATTACAGGCGACAAATGTCGCGGATGCAGAAGAATATCGAGCATATAGAATAGATGTAAAGAAAAGACTGAATATACCATTTAAAAGAAAACAGAATGAGGAGATGAAAATAGAGCGCGCATTGAAGAATACCGGAGATAAAAGCACGTACACGAATGGTAATGGACTACCATCTGATGAACAACGTAAAGAGATACTAGAAAAGGAATACCGGATTTTGGAAGAGGAATACAAAATGGTCATTAAGCGGTTGGAGTACGCTTCTGAACTGTGAAATATTATGTGAATTGAATGCATTGAAATATTATGTGAATTGAATGCATTGATTAATTAAAACAACCGATGGTGCCATTGTGGCTCCGCTAATTATTTTAACTCTTTTATCTTGCATTAGATATATATAATATTGAAAATATGTGAATATAATATTTCTAACGATATAAATAATATAATAAATACAAAAATAATTTTTCACTTTAACCAAGAGATAGGAAATTACCAAATTGGCACCTTCGGCAGTTCTAATGGGATACTATCAGCGTTTCTAGTGTTAATTAAAAAATTTTTAAACTGTGAAAACAAAATATGAATAATTTCCAACGTTTTATATTTGTGTACAGATATGTCAATTCATTAAATTTATCTTGCTTTTCTACTTTTATGATGTTTAATTGTTTTCGATTATTATTTCGATAGGGCCGAGCTCGGCCCTTCAAGTTCATTGATCCATGTCAGTTTATCGTCAAAATGGTTAAGTAACCGCTCTTTCGAATTTTTCAAAATTTTTAGTATAAGATTTGTCACTATCGTCAAGATAAAGAAATAGAATAGTACATAAATGTCTTGATAATTTGCTTTGTCGAATGCACGAATGGAGATTCTGCAACATCATCTAGTTATTCACATTCACGATGCGATCTGTGTCTAAACATCGAATAAAGTGAGAACAGCTAATTACGAATTATGGTAATGCAGCGGGTAGAATGTCTATCGTCCTACAAATCTCATGTCGAATCTGAATCATACACCATCCGAGGAGGCCACACTGCTAAGCCGGGGTTATAAGCTTGGGAGGAAGCTCGGCGAAGGTTGTTATGCAAAAGTCTGTATCCTAATTTAAAAAATCTCTATTGTTCCTATCAGACACTTTAAACATTAATTATCTCGTTGTAGGTGTATTTAGCTGAATATAAGCCGGAACATGAGTCGGAAACGAGTAATAACTTTCTGGCTTGTAAAGTAATCGACACTGCTAATATAGCAAAAGACTTTGTTCAAAAGTTCCTGCCACGTGAGCTGGATATTCTGGTGAAACTGAATCATCCACATGTCGTGCACATTCACAGTATCTTCCAAAGGCGCACCAAGTACTTTATATTCATGCGCTTTGCTGAAAACGGCGATCTTTTTAATTTTATACTGAAAAATGGCAGAGTAGCGGAGAGTCAAGCTCGCGTGTGGTTCAGACAACTTGCTTTAGGTATCGTGATACTTCTTGAAGAAATAGCATTACTATAACAGCATAACTATAATACTGCTATAAGTGAATTTTCACTTGAGTACTAATTTATGTTTACTGTTACATAGATTGTTGAAGTTCATATTTTTATATAGAACTATTATAATATTATTATAATAATTCTATTACCTGTGCAATTATAAAATAGATATAAAAAGGTGTAAAAAAAGTTCTTAATTTTTTGGGTGAATTTTTGTTCAGTGTTAATTTAAAAAAAAACATGAGCATTCCAAGATTTATTAAAGAGATCAATCACAAATGCAATTAATAAAAGTAATAATAAGTTAATAATTATTATAATTTGACGAGTTAGATTTGTGCATTTAATATGCATTTGTTTGCGGATGTTTCCCCTAATGTATATTCATTTATCAGGTCTTCAATATCTACACGAGATGGAAATAGCGCATCGCGACATTAAATGCGAAAACGTTCTTATCACGTCAAATTACAACGTTAAACTGACGGACTTTGGTTTTGCTCGATATATGATTGACAGCCATGGCAAACGCGTTCTGAGCGATACGTATTGCGGTTCGCTGTCGTACGCGGCGCCAGAGATCCTCCGTGGTTACCCGTATAATCCAAAGTTATCCGATATATGGGCACTGGGCGTGATTCTCTACATAATGTTGAACAAGTCCATGCCATTCGACGAAGAGAATCTAAAGCGCCTATACGAGCTGCAAATATCGCGCAAATGGAAATTCCGCAGCAAAGTAATCGACAGTCTAACCGATCGTGTGAAGAAGCTTGTAGACAATTTGCTCGAGCCGGACGTATCTAAACGCCCTCATACGAACCAGATTGTACAGAGCGAATGGATCGCCATGGATCCGCGCCTCCTGATACTTTCTCCCGCGGAACAAATCGCGCTTAATAATGCGATGGAGGAACGCAAGAGGTTCGAGGAGAAATTTATGAAGAAGGAAACGGTACGGGCGGAGATAGTCCCAATCGTACAATCGTTGCTCTTAGACATTCTTTATAAGTCTAAATGCCTCTTAGTATCGTTTCCGTCGTACATCGTAATGATGATGCGTAGAATATTGCTGATCATCCATTTGGTGTACACGCGCATTCGATTGCGAGACTACCTTGAATAATTTTGCAATATGTGCACTCCGAGCGAATCAATTTTTTTACATTTCGTAGAAAAAAAATCTATAATTAAAGAGAACACGCATAACGCAAGTGATGTCACAAAATTACGAATGACCGATTTTCAGAAACGACATAAAATCGAGGAAACAAAAATGAATAACGAGAACAAATCCAACAAAAGGGAAGAAATAATGATCATTAAAGAAGTTGAAGAAGTATGTGTCATTACAATTAATTATATGTTAAGGTAATATTAAACGGTAAAACTTTTTTATCTCTTTCTTAGGGGACTGCTACAGCTTCCATAATTATGACAGCGTAAGTTTAACTTAAAAATTGGTTCTTCCCGATCTGTAATATTCGTCTTTTTACATTCTTATCCATTTGTGATAATAAACTAGAAATAATTTGATGCAATGCAGTTTAATATATTTTTAGCGCAGTTAATATAGATACAATTAATATATATCTACAAATTTTCATCTTGCGTTTTTCTCTTTTTTTATTTCAAGCTACTGCAAGTAAGAACGATAAATATAAAATAAATACTTATGTATGTATACGTATCGAATTTCTCGAATTTGAATAACTCTCCGCAGGTATTACTAAGAAAAAATGCGTACTAATTTCCTATATATCGTGCTTTTAAAACAGTCGTGCTATTCTCTGTTGTTGCTTTGACATAATAATCGGCACCGAAAATGAAGGTCTTTATTTGCCCCTCCAGAGACATTTTAAAAATGTGTTCCGGACAGAAAAGTCCTCCGAGATTCCACATACCATCGGATCGTATTAACAGATGTTGACCATTCGGCGTCTTACTGATTACAAATGAACTCGAACCCGGCAAAACGTATTGATTGAGTTCGTTCCATGTATGATAACGTAATATCAAGATTTCTTCGAACAATCGTAAAAAAATCCATAACGAATAATCGATTGATTCCACAAATACCTCAAGTATATCAGGCACGTATAATCCTGTCAAATATTATTTCGTAATATTACAAAATTCTTCACTGCTATAATATGATTAAATATTTCTTTGTGAGATTTACCTGCTACCTGATAAAATTGTTCATCGGTATACGAATAAATTGAGACGAAATCTTTTGACACTAATACTAGAAACATAGTATCATCCAGCATTATCAATTTCTTCATCACAAACGCGCTAGCATTTGTACCGGCGATAGCATACAATAATTCCGTATCATTACAAATTAAAGACGCATTCTTTGATTCGCAAAGACAGGTACTGTTAAGATTCATGTCCTCTGTGTTAGAAATGTTAGAAACGGTTTGCAATACATCCTTGTCCACCATTTCAAATTTGTTCACGTAAATAGCACGATCTGCACACAAAATGATCAATAATATTTTGTTGAATTAATATTATATTATTCATTCTTAAATACTGTTTAATGATCTGAATATATAACTTACTTTGCAACGCAGTTGTTATATCTTCCGTCAATTTCATGACTTCCGTCATTCTATCAAAAACTGTGTTTATTTTATTTTTCGTAATATTTGTTAAGTTTATCCCTTCATAGAATCCACCGATTGTGATGTTTCCAAAAATTTCAATTTCATTTCTGAAATCCATCTTACTTTCTATCATCTGCACCGCTTTATGTTTCTTCATTTGATTGTTTATTAACTCCGTCAGATTTACATCATTCACAATACCATCAATAACAAGAGATGTTGCATTAAACTGGCCTTGTATCCTCTTGGTTCCGAACAACGTTTGGTTTCCGGACTTCAGTAATGCGTCTTCGATATGGCGACCCATAATCGTACCTTTGACGCTAAAAAAAAAAAATTAAAAGTTCTTAATGACATTTAACAAAAATATTGTTTCAATAGAAATATCAATTACCTCAAATTATTCAAAGTAATATTGGTAAAAGTTTTTTGACCTTTAATCACCAACAACTTCTGACATGTTTTAGTTACAGCATATTTAGTAAAGTTCGAAAAGTTCATATTTAATGCCTGGAGATTTTTAGCAGTCAAGTTTAATATCATTTTCTTACCGGTGACAACGTTACGTTTTGTGTCACGCCTAACAATATCCGTGTTTAAATCGATTCCATTAAATTTACCATCCCAAATCATATTATCTAAATTAAAGATATAATTTATTTTTTTTAATTCATCTTTTTGTGAAAAATAATATTCTCTGCCTTACTTATGTACAATTCTTCAAAACGCCATGCAGCATCTATAGTTTGCGTCGTATTTTTCATCAAGGAATTAGTCAACAAATTGTTCAAATTCAAGTCTGAAGATTGTAGAATTGAATTATTTTCTGCGTTCATAGAAGGCACCTCAACATTCTTAAATGACGAAGCTACGGTAATATGCTGTGTTTCCGTTTTGCTTAAAAATTTGCATTTCATATCCTCCCACATGTTTAGATTCAATGAATTGTTAGAATGCTGAAAAAATTTCTTATGATTAATATTATCTTTTTTATACGTAAGATATCTTTTGTTTTACTAATGTTTTTACCTTTAAGATGATATCTCCTGTTAAAGTAATATTTTCAAAGTATATATTGTTACCACATAAAGTTGTATCCTGATTTGCCATCCATAAATTTTCAGATAATTGCTTTAGATTCACATCTTTTATATTTTCTATAAATGGCTCCTTCAAAAATCTGGCTGATCCTAAAGTAGAAATATTTACATACATCATTAAAATCCTATCATAAAATATAATTAGTAAATTCCCATTACCTTCTATAATAAATGTAGATGGTGCATTGCTTGCGACATAACCAAAAGTCTGAGGCACGTTTATCGCATCTGTACTTAAAGTAGTAGAAATCTGTTTTGAACCTAAATTGAGATTTGTATCTAAATGCGGAAGTTTTAACGTCGAGCGGGAAGCATATATGTTGCTTGACGTAAAACCACGAGCTGCAAAAAAATTTCAAGATATAAATTGCGCATTAAATTTTTATTTCAAATTAATGGGAAAATATTACACGTAAACTTACCGAATGTTACATGTCCTAAAGATATTAGATCATCCACCTTCAAAACATTTTCCATAAAAGATTGTATGTTTATATCGTTGATTTTTCCAATATCGCTATCTCCTTTTATAATTACGTTCTTTACTCTTCTAGGTAAAGAGAGATTGAAGTAAGCTGGCGTTTCGAGATTATTAACGACGAGTTTCTTAAAATTTACTGGTCCTTTGATGCGATTTTCACCTGTCCACTCATTCACTGCAATTTTTAGGTCTATATAATATCGAGTATAGTGTGAGATTTAGACCAATTTTAGTTATTTTTACTTTTTAAATTTAGTCCTTTAATTTTTAACGCTGATATGTTTTTTATGAAAACCTGACCAGTGAATAGCTTCGCTGAAAAGTCAATGTTGTGCAAATCTGACACCGAATCGAAAACGGTTATATTCAAATTTTGAGCTCCAAGAACATGTGAAACATTTAAATTTTTTACAAATATATCGCCCATTTTCATTGAAGAAGTTCTAATTTCCGGAGTGATGACTTCTTTTGCACATAGAGGAATCGTCAATCTGCAAGTATATATTTTTAGAGAATGTAGAATATGTGCTTCATAAAACAAAAAAATGTGTGTACTTTGGAATGGGAAGATTTTGATGAGCAGCCTTCGACAAAGTGACATTATTATTCGTGTATTTTGTTCCAGAAATAATAATAGTTTCAGCAGAATTCTTCGTTACGAAATTTGTGGTAACAAAGTCCCACATAGTCACGTTGCTCCATTGCTGAAAATAAAAATGTAAAGTAAATTCAAAATTGTCATGCGCACACAAACACAAATTTTTAAATAATTACTGTTTTGTTGCTGGATAATATCAAATGCACCGATACGTTAGAATCTAACGGTACAGTATTCTCTAAGATTTCTTTCATCGACAGCCCACGAGACCTGACGATATCTTTAGCTTTAACAAAATTGCTGAACGTTACATTCTGCAGGAAACGATCACCAGACAATACCAACGGTGTGAGAATCTCTTTCAAAGGCTTTAATCTTTCAATTCCTCTGCCTGTTATTTTGCCTGATGTTTTGACAAGTCCTGTAAGTCTCACTTTTGTAGCAGTTATCGAACTGTGCATTATAGTGGTGGGACCATTTAATGGCAAAAAGAATTCGTCCTTAGTTAGATATAAATCTTTTACTCTCGCCTCTTTCATGTACACTGTTTGCTCAATGCTTCTTGTCGCAATGTCTAAAGGAATCAAAACGTCTGTCGCACGCAAATTGGCGAAAACATGATTACCTAAAATTCATATATTAAACATAATGTACGAGTAATACAAGACATGTAATAAAGAAACACAATCAGCACAGCGCATTAAATCACCTGTAATTACTTGATCTCCTGAAATTTTCAAAGCTCTCTCTTGCAGGTCTCGCATTAATATCCCGTTAATAGATTTCTTCACGAAAATATCATCTATCTTAAAATTAGGAACGGGGCATCTCCAGTCAAGTAGCGTCTTTACTTTCAATTTGGCAAGCCGTAGAACCTCATTGGGTTTGGATTTCACATATTTGGGTTTAATCCCGCCATCCATAATTATACGATGAATATGACAATTCGTTTTACATTTGATTGTGAGCTTTTTGCCATGCAAGACTATATGTTTAGATTTTTCAGCATTTTCTGTTCTTTGTGTCAAAAGGCTGTTCGTCAGATTCAATTTAGCATTTATACTCTTATATCGCTTCGTTAATTGGACTAATTCCTCTGCATTCTGACCGTTAATCTAGCATCAAATACAAAATTATATTAATCGAGTTAATATGAAATTTTATTTTTTATTTAAACTGAAACAGAAATCAAGAGACAGTGTTTTACATTTTGCATACGAAGTTGACCGATGTGCGCGTTCGAAATCACGGGACTCTTTAAATCTGGAAGTTTTTTCAAAGTTCTCTGAGATGCTTGTTGTTTGGTCTCGGAACACCAAGTGGCTGTTTCGTCCAGTAAAGATTTCCACGTTTTTTTCACCGTCCAAGTAGGATTTAAGAATTTCCATTCTCCGGCCTGATTCTGTATTACGAGCATGTCTTCGTCATATGAACGAATAGAACGAATTTGTCGATGTCGAAAGTTCGATAATTTCGTACGCAATCTTAAAAATCTCCAGCCGTTGTATTGATAAATTCCTACGGTATTCTGTTCCACTGAAAACAGGATGACAGTATTTCCCATTGTCAAGGAAAGAATCTGCCTCGTCGGAGTGATCTTTTGAAACGGCACGAAGCGGCCATACATCTCCTTGTACAAGATCGTAGACTCATTACCGGCTAAAACTAGAAAGCGCTCTTCGAAATGACTCTCTTTGAAGTGAAACGAAGTGACATCGTTGGCATAATGTAATTTTTGTATCTCTACGAATTTGTTAGAACGCACAGAAAACCGGAGTACTTTCGTGAACGATCCTACGACAACAATATGCATGAAACTTTTGCTCTGAAAGGGCAAGAGTTTTCTTGCTCCATAGAACAACGTATCAATCTTGTCAAAGTTCTCTCCGAGCCAGACAAATATAGATATTTTTGTTTCTGAAGCAATTCCTAAATACAGCTGATTCATTTCGAGCCAGATATGCGTATGCATCACTTCGAGAATTTCGATCTCTTGTTTGAACTGCAATTCGTATGTTCCATTTTCGTTCTTGCTGAGGCATAAAATGACAATTCCTTCGAAATCCTTCTGCACAACTATAAGCGTATCGGCACTATAATTATGTACAATTATCCGTTTTCCATTGGGCTGCGGATATGTTCTGATAAGTTGCGCTTGATTATTCTAAAAATTATATAGTTTTGCAAAGTAGAATGTTTTTTTCTATTATTTAAAAAAAATATAGAATGTAGTTTAGGACATACAACCAATTGATAAAGTAATAAGTCTGAGGAATTGACGGCAACTGCGAACCAGAGAAATTGGTTTTCATCCTGTACAAAAAAAAAAGCCGTGTCTTGAAAATCTGGTAAATTGAAGAATAAAGTCTCTTCGAAACTTTGCAGCACATTTATACCTGTGAATAAAATCAAAACTCAAAATTGCAATCAAATGCATTTGTAAAATTTATTTCTTATTTCAATATTCAAGAATAAAATTAAAAAGTAAAATAATTATTTTTTGATGGAGAAATGTTCATTTATATCACTTTTAGAATTTAATACATATGATATTAAGATTCCTGTACTTTATTTATTACTTTAGATCTAATTTTGTAGATATATCAGTATCTTTTAATATTGTTATGTATTAAATTTAAATAAATTCTAAAAATGATATTCTATAAATGAGCAGTCCTACATTTAAAACTTCTT
>Ga0157363_1002064_pt1 | contig 17406 bp, 7 predicted proteins | sample AttsexASBM1_FD_111477 | JGI IMG/M metagenome (GOLD analysis project Ga0157363, IMG submission 111477) | Fungus gardens microbial communities from leaf cutter ant in Ribeirão Preto, State of São Paulo, Brazil - Atta sexdens ASBM1 | ecosystem: Host-associated > Fungi > Mycelium > Unclassified ... | reverse complement strand
TTCTCACGTTAATTATTTAATTTATTTAATGTATGTTCAAATGTTCAATAAATTAATTTTAACAATATACAGACTGAAAAATTAAGCTGATTCAAATTAAAACATTTTCACGCACAACACATAAATATTACATCTTTTAAAAAAATAAAAGAAATTTTATAATCAAATAGTATAATAATAGAACGTGAGTAACGTGACAAATTTTACAGTAATTTAGAAAGAACAAATGCGATGTATTTTAATTTTAATTTACGGTTTATAAAAATATAAATATATATTTAAAATATAAAATATAATAAAAATATAAAAATATAAATTGCTTGCGCGAGTCTCAGCTTTCCCGTTTCTAATTAATTTCTCTGTTTCTACCGACTTACATCCGGCTATAAAATAACTTTTGTATTTTTGTATTTTATACGTTCTGCACGAGTCCTCTTCTGTCCAATTATTTCTTATATTCATGATGCGATCGCAAATATAACGCTCATGATGGAATGAGAAAGGATGTAAAGAATGCTTCAATACTTTAATATAAAGGCTTCAATACGCTAGAAAACTGTTGTTAAAGTATCTGTATTTGTTATATATTGGCGTATACAAAATATGCTCAAGCGTTATATGTTAGGATAGAGGAAAAAATTATTACAACCACCAATATAAATATTTCTCGATAAATATAAAGTCACTGCGTGCGTATCAGCAATATTTGTAACTCAGGCATATGTATAGCAAAGAGCGCTGCCATGCTTTCAGGAAGTATTCATTTCGATACAGCAAATATTTTTTTATAAAAAGCCTATATGTTTCCGATACGTTCGGAATGTTTATACGAGTGATGACTTTAAAAAAGATTAATAAATGGGTTTTTAGTAAATAAATATAAAATCAGAAATTTTACACTTTTAACTAACAAAAATATAAACAGCCTATATAAGTAATTTTAAAAATAAGTATCCGGGAGAAAATTATTTAAAAATGTATTTTTTTTTTAATTTTTTCATGTCTTAATAAAAAAAACAATATTTTTGTATATAAATTTCTGGTTTTTAACTTGCATAATTTTAAATCTTAACTATTTAACATGTTTGTGCAAAAATATTCTTTTTATTATATTTCCCTTATTATTGCGCGCGCACGTTATATCTTGAACACTTCAAATTACTCCAGAAAAAAAGATAGTTTTTGCAATAACGTGAATGCGGTGAATGCGTTATCGTTTTTTAAATTAATTGTTAAGAAGAAGATAACCTGATAATCTTAGCGTTCACCATATCTGGATAAACGCAAAAACTCCCTATTATGAAATAGATGCTCCAATTTTCATCGATTGACTTTCTGCGCGAGTCAATATCGCGTTCTTGCAAGGAAACATTGGGACAATTCCCTGCGATACGCGCATGAAAACAATTTCGATCACTGCCCTCACATTTCTCCGATTATAGCGAATTGCGAGCTTTCGCGGATTTTATCGCGTTGCTTTAGTTTAAAGAAGGATTTGATAAGACAGCGAGAGCGATGGGGGGGGGGGAGATGTAAGAAAACGAGAAGTCGAACGCCCCGGGATGATTGGAAAGCGTTTCCGGCATCGATGGTCGCGCCAGAGGAAAGAGCCACCGATAACAGAGGTAGAGAAAGCGACGGTTCTGGTATATCGCAAAGTAAATCCTTCTAGGTAAATGTCAGTTTGCGAGTTTTTGGCCGATTGGAAAACTTGGAAGGGCAGCGGTGCAAGGAGCAAGGCAAACTTCTCCGAACTGTCATTAGTTACCGAAGAACGTATTCCACTTCCCTCCCGGTGGTCTTCTGCCTCCCCAAACCCTTCCTCTGCCGCCCCTCGTCCTCGTCTCTTTTTAACAAACATGTTGACAAGAGGTAGATTGCTCACGCGGAAAAAGCAGGGAAAAGAGACATCTGCTATCCTTTCTTCTCTCTCATTCCTTCCTCTCTCTGTTTCCTTCCTTCCTTTTTTTTTAGAGTGCAATTCGTGGTCATTACCACACGCGGTTAGTTTTCCCTTTGTATGCACTTCCGGACAAATTTCATAAACGAGTGCTCCCGTTACCTGTGCGCTTGCACCTCTTGATCGTCGCCAAGGGCATCGCCGAACTCCAGCGATGCGGGAATGTAGTCGAATATATGGCCAATACCTAACATTTAGAGCGCAGACTCCCCGAGGATAATATTGGACAGGATGGAAGTTTAGGATGAATAGAGGCAAATTGAATAGAGGTCAAGGAATATGTTCTCTGAACAAGGCGAAATATCAAAAATTACTTGATCAGTTTGTTAGTTAAATTTTAATTAATTTGTACATCTGTTTTATTAGTTTCTCTACACTCTAAATTTCTTGCAATGAAATCTCACTCCAAGAAAATGAAAATACAACTACCCTTGAAAAAAAGTGAAAATATTTCACTTCTTGACAATTTTCATTCTTTTTAGAATGAATTTTCACTTCAAAAAAGTGAAATCTTACTTTTTTTTTTTAGTGAAATTTTACTCCTTTAAAGTGAAAATTTGTTTTAAAAGAAGTGAAAATTGTCCACTTTTAATCCACTTTTTAAAACGTGAAGAGGTTGATTTTTACTTTCTTGAAGAGTGAAATTTCACTGCAAGAAATTTAGAGTATATATACATATAATTTCTTTTAAAAGTAACACATCTAAAAAAATTAAGTTCTTTTGAAAGGAACAAATTAAGATTAAAGTTTTAGCTTCTTTAAAACACGAGAGAGACTTTCTACTAAAAAAAAATTTATACATACACACTATATATTTTTCATAAAAAAGTTAATTATTGATTTGAAACGATATTCATAAATTTTGTATGACAGCGCGAATTTTCGAGAAAATTCGGTAAGCGTGATATTAAATTTCATTTCAGTTTAAAAATTGATAAAGATATAGGCAACACCAACAGAAGCAAGTAAATTGTCGAATAAAAAAATTCGTAATATCCTCACGTTATCGTAAAAAGATTGAAGTGCCGTTTAATGATTTAAATGCTATATCAATGTTACTATCAAATACTTTTAAGGACAAAAAGTGTTACTGTAATGTTCAAGAAAAAGTGCTCTTTATTTTCACATCAAATTATTTCTATGCACTCGTGAGTTACAAGATCTTCACCGCGTTTATCTCGCTTAGGCTTTGAAGAGAGACTTTGATCAACAAGGCTTGACTTGCACGCGGAGCGTGATATTCAGTTAGAATCAGTGAGATGATAATTGTCTCCAAATGCACGTAATCTCGCGCTGTCTGCGATTCATGGGATATCCTGAGATTTTTACTATATTATTCAATTTCCTATCGCACTAAATAGTTCCTTCTCTTTCTTCCTTCCTTCCTTCTTTTCTTCCTTTCGGTGAGACCTACATCTTTTCTCTACATTCTAGATTCTTCTTTTCCTTTCCTACGAATGTGATACGTATTCCCAATAAGCCCACCGTTCGTACTACACCTGGGCGAGCGAGCATTCTCCTTTCTCGTCCTTTCTTCTACCTCTTTTCTCCCAACGGCATCGATCAAATTCGATTTTACATTCAGCCAAGCTATTCAGAATAGTGATCAGTTCCACCGTCCAAGGAAGGACCTCATATATACTCGGGTTGGCCTCTCTTTTCCTCACGTGTCACACGCGTATTTTCTACATTTCCGTCTTTGTCCATTCAGCCCTTCGTCTCTCCCTTTCCGTTCGTTCTCTTCACTGTAGCGGGCTATTCGAGAGCGAAGTGGTAAACTAGATAGGGCTACGGATAGGAATGGAATAGAGGCAGAATCGGGTCACAGCTAGCCAATCCCCTCTGTAGGGCATCACCAATCTACCCACCAATCACACGTATGCACTACACATAGACATACGCTTGTACAAAGATACGTACATGCGCGTTGCATGCGAAGACTTCGTTATCATCTCTTCCTAGGATCTCTCTGACAACTTTCTCATTCACCCTTCTCTATTTTCTTCATGAAATTCGTGATTAATTCACAAATTTCCCCCGCTCCATATATCATCTTCGCAATTTCTACGTGGTTCCGGATTTCATAACCAGCGTTTATTCATTATTCTTACTTACATTGTGCATCACATTTCCTGCTTATGTGAATTGTTATTTGTCATGATTCATCCGCAGGATTTCTCTGTTGTTTCTAAATTAATTTCTTTGAATTTATGTTTTATAGTTTCGCTTCAAATTGTGTTTATAGTATTATTTTATGATACCTGATTAAATTATAAAATAAGAGTTTATATTCACAAAATCTTCATGTCATTTTTGTAATGTTAGATTCGTTATTTTAGTTTTGATTTCTAGTTTCAAAATAAAATCTGTTCGTTATGTTTTATTAAACTCAGAAATATCTATTTTTTGATAAAACTTTTTACATAATCATTGCATTTGTATATTTATTATTATGTATTGTATAGTTATTGCCTTCAGTTTTTTCAGACCTCGGTCTTTTTTATTAATAAAACTGAAAGCTTATTTATTGGAAAATTAAGTTTTAAATACACAATAATTGAAAATAAATTTGCACAATGTTACACAATATATTAAATATACAAATGCTTTCGAGACTACAAATTGCATTTATTCATTCTTTTGCTTTTTCTCTTCTAGAACATTTGTCCCTTTCGTAAGTCTCATGTGTTCTCGCGGAACGTGATGCACTATTTTGCGGTGTATCTTTCTCAGGAGGATTTCACACGAGTGAACCTCGTAAGAAACTCATGAACCGCGGAGCCATGTATGTACGGCATCGCGAGTGTCTCACAAAGTGGAAATTTCAAGTGACGTCGATCCGGAGTTGCATAATGCTGCGTCATCGCGCGAAATCCCCGACCGGCATGATTCGCGCATCGGCTCTTCAAAAGAAAATCCTCGGCGCGGAACTTACTCGGCTTCTCGTGTTACACTTGGCTCCATACAATTCCGAATTGTTCCAAAAACTGGGACTGATCGGATTCCCAAACTATTCGAATATAGAACAATATTTTCAGCGTTCTTCGGCTGAGAAAACATTTACGTAACATCACGACTTTACATTAGTATATAATCTATGATAAAGTAAATTAACTCTTCTGTCAATACATCTTGAAGTTTAAATAGTAAAAATTTGTATCTAATTAAGTAAGAAATCCTAGTACAATTTTTATCTAATTAAGTAAGAAATTCTATTTTCAGTCAAAACAAATTTTGGCAAATTTGCTTTTTAAATCAATGGTTAATAAAATAAAAAATATTTATATATTCGAATATAGATTCTTTATAAAAACATAGATAAAGCAAACATGTAATGTCAAAAGTTATCAGTCTTCTGTATAACGCAATTTAACAGAGAATAGAATTCCGTGGTCTTCATTCATATTTTCAACACAATGCCAATCCAAATTCACGTGGCTGTGCGGCTAACCGCTGAATGCGTCCCGAATGCGTGCTGACAATCATCCTAGAATACATTGGCCTGTATTCTAAAACGAATGTCGCGCATCGTAAAACAAAGAAATACACTTTCGTTTGCAATTGTGACTTAACAGCAACATTGTAATGCTGTTTATGTTTTCGATAATATTATCAACAAAGTTGCAAAATAAAAAACAGTACTTGATTCGCGCGATTAATAGATTAATCAAACGCAAACACTCTCTTCTTGTATCTGATTGAAAGTTAGAAATTAATAATTTATTTAATAATATATCTAATTATAGTATGTTATATAAAGTGTGTATAATCAGTGTTATACATTTATTTATATATAAATTTGATAAGCTATTATTTACTTAATAATGTATACAAAAATTTTATATCTATTTTACTTTTTCGTACTTCTAAATTTTTTAAAAATTATATAGTAACAATCATTAATGTAGATCATTCAAATCGGAAACTAAATATATCTTTCGAAAACTAAACTCAATTAAAATGTAAATAAAAGATGTAAGAGATGTATGAGACAGACATTTCTCTGGTGCTGAGATAAAATTTGACCAAGAAGACACGTTAGCTTTTACAGTCTCTCGTTCCCTCACACGATTGCTAACAATACAAAATGCAATATACTGTCGCGATCGTAATACTGTCCAATGTATCATTCCACTTCTATCAAACCGAAAGTCGCATTGCACCACGACCAACAATCGTGTGACGAAAGGCTAGCCCACGAATTGACACGGCAATAAAAGTAACTGAGTGCGGCAATCGTACGAAGCGGTATAGTTCGCGAAATTCCGTTGAAACGGTGCTCGCGTTGCCATAAATCTAACCAGGCAGATCTACCGTTGCAATACTCCAACGTAAGTGGAGTAGCCGGGGGTTCGAGTAACTCCATATCGTTACAAGTCGCTGCGATGACCGAGTCGAATACGTACGAGTACCGTGAAATTGAAAAAATTGATTAATTCCGCTGGTGAGGGGAAGTTTGAATATGTAGATATACTGTGTGGATAGGTGCTGTATATTTTCTGTGTAATCACACAGATGTACACGTACATGGTAAGGAATGACATAGTGTTTTTTGAGCTTTTGCAATGGACTTTAGAAGTGTACCTCTAAACAAACATTCGAAGTAAGATTCTCTTTTACTGAAATGAAAAACGAACACTAATTATGGAGTTTTCAAATATAAAAATTTAAACTTTTGACAAATTAAAACTTCAAGAGCATATAGAACGGAACAAATTTTTAATTAACTGTACGATACGAAATTACGAAAGTCATTTTCGTCTATTAAACATTTAACGTGAAAAGTTTTAGTCCACTTGTAATTTTTCCTCATAAATCTGTATATTGAAGGTGCACAATTTCTATGTACAAAATCTATTCGTGGCTATAAATATGATTAATTAAGAATTTATTTCTCAGGTAATTTTACTTGGATCCTTCATTAATTTAATTTTCTTAAGAATCCTATTTTTAATTGAAGCTGATCTTGGTTTACAAATACATTTGTTCACTTTCATAAATTGCATTGATTTGATTTTTCCAACTTGAAATGCAATCGTAAAATTAAACCTAGAAACTTTATACAACTGAAAAAATGTATTTATAAATACTGCATATAAATATTATTGAGCATCAAGATCTTATTTTCAATCGAAAATAAGATACTTTCTCTTATTTAAATTATTCTTATTCGGTCTAATTTCCATTTATAATTTTAAATTGGCATTCATGTCATTAAAATATTTAATTTCGGAACATCGAAAATAACAGGTGAGCAAATTTTCGTTGAGAAAATATCCCACAAATCGATTACAAGACAATCATTCAAAGTTTGACGCGAAGGTTACGAAGCATCTCAGTTACAATGGCATGTTACAAAGCTGATACACCGGTATAGTTGTATGTACTACGTAACATCGCATTTACGTCAGTATGCCGAAGTGCCGAGGTCACAAGCGGGTGCAGCTTAACACATCGGTCTATTGTAACTTTCCAACAACCAACCCCGCCGCCATTGTTTCTAGCACAGGCATTCGCCGATATCGCTAATTAATTTGTTCTCAGGCGGCCACGCTTCTAAAACTACGTAAAAAAATAAAATAAAATAAAAATAAAACCAACATCGCGAAACGAAATGTGCCGTAGAGACATTCCGTTTGCACATCTAGGATAAAAGGTCTGTGTTTCATTGCTATAATAAACAGCACTATACAAATAATGTCGGGCAAATTTAAACATTTTTCTACCGTAGTCACGGAGAATAGATTCGTCTCCAGATACATTTTTTTTCTATAACGAACAATGGATTTTTTCATGATTTTTCACCGTGTATGATTTTTCGTACGAGAATCTGGCGAAAAAACGAAGGAATGTTGCGGAATGAATTAGAAAAATTGTTCGAGAGCTCCGTGCGCGCGTGGCGTGGCAACTTCAGTTGCAAATTGTACGGTTGTCTGCATCGGCGGAAAGGTGTGCGAAATTGGGTTACAGGCATGACGGTGAGTTAACCCTTTATGAGGCTATTCTAACTTCGCAGTTGCACAATGGCATTGTTCTTATTTCCTACGACGTGTCATGCGGTGCCTTCCGCGACTCGTTGAAACGTCATTGCGATGTTTTATATGAAATACTGGCGGGATACTAAAGACGAAATTACACAATGTTATAGTTTCATAAAAATCAACAATCCGATGAGTACAAAAATATACGACAAATCGATAAACTCCACAGAGAGGATACAAATCTTATCTTATTTCTTAAATTTCTTGTGAAATCTCATTTCAAACGAGTCAGAACATTGCCACTAATAAAAAAGAGTGAAAAACTTGCATTTTTGAGATTTACTTCAAAAAAAAGGAGTGAGATTTATTTCCTTTGGAATAAATTTCACTCTCAAAAAAAAAAGAGTACAAATTTGCCACTCTTATTTAAAAGTGTAAATTTTTCAATAGCAGTATTTTAACTTTTTGAAAAATTTCAAGAAATTCAGAAAATTCACACTATGCTCTTTAAAACATTTAATGGTTTCGTTCCACAAACATATTTAAATTGTTAACAAAAAAGTTTATCTGTTAATTTAAATTAAATAATACATATATTTAAATTTCAAATATTGTATTTAAACATTTACTTATTTATTTCAAACTAGCGAAGGCACATTAGAGTCTTCTGCGTCTTGTAAAAACTTATTTCCTAGCCTTAGGCGCTATGATCACATTTAAAAGCAATATGTTCGACGAATGAACGACGTAGAAAGTTCACCGTTCACGTACTTGACAGCGCAATTGGAGATCCGGAAAAATTGCCGACCTACGTACGATCGTGAAAATCTCCGGCTCTTAAATTCGGATCGAGAAACTCGAGATAAGCGTCGCGATAAAGTATGAGCACAGAGACGAAACTCGAGAAGTAATAACTCCCTGAGGCGATCTCAATATTTGATTTCTATCGATGACACAAACGGGACGGGATTCTTGATAACATCGGCACGACACTACATTTCGCGAACGTATTTCTGGAACAAACATGTCGCCGTGTGTATCTCGTCGAAAAAGTAAGCATCCATCTTCGTATTCTGTTACGTCGATGAAGATCGCGGGAAAATATCGACGTGGAAAAATATGGTATTCTAATCGAAGGGTTCAAACACAAGGATACACGCGATATTTTCCACGTAATTCTGTCTTGCACAGTACAGTTTAACGACCATTATATTGAGAGCACCGTAAATCTAGTTTTAAAATATTACTTGCTGTTTGTTGAAGAACGCGTATACGGATTGTGCGTTTGTTTTAACAAGATATTCAAAACTGTATCTACAATCTTAAAAATAACATATACACTAAAAAAAAATTTATTAAATTTTAATAAATATTTAGTTAAAGACTATTAAATATTCTAACTAAATATTCACTAAATGTAAACATATATTTATTTGATACAAGAGAATTATTAATTTGATTAAAGTCATTTATCATTTCTTTTTATTGAGCATAAACATATTTATTTGTTGTAAGTAAATGTTTACTATTCAAATAAATATTTATTAAAATTTAATAAATTTTTTTCAATATACATTGTTAGATATCAAAGGAACAATATTAATTAATCAAATCTTGAATTAAAGAACATTTTCTTATTTTTAACTTCCATGTATCAATCAAAATCAATTTATCAATTTATCAATTTATTAATTTAAATCAATCCATTTCTGTGATAGAATTGCTTAGTTTAGAAAAAAATAATCCATAATAAGTGTCCATATTAATGTATTTAGTAAATATAATAATAAATAAATTTAAGTTAAATTATTAATATATTGTAATTTAATTAACGATATATTGAATGAAAGCAGTGACACTTATGAGTGATTAAAAATAACTTATGATATTATGATAGAAAGAATTTAACAGTGCACAAAAACCTGCAAGTAATTCGTATCATCTTTCGCGTTTTATATTAAGTTCGAATTCTTCTTAGCTTTTTACTTCTTTAAAATCTCAAGAGTTGCGGACCACGCATCTTATTACATCCCCTCGCAGCCAATTTTGCGTGCTGCACCCATATATATTATATCTCTCGACGAGGATAGAGCGACGCTTTGCAAAAATATTATATCGGGTATCGATACGTGGCACAATCAGATAAGGACTTTTAGAGGGGTCCCGCTGACTCGGTCGTTTCTCGTCGCGATGGAATCGCGGTCCGCTTTTATTTTCACAGCCAAGTATTTCGATGACTCAACCGTTAGACGAACATTCTCGTCGGAGGACGAGATCGTTGTCGTCGCCGTCGTCTTCATTCGTTCTCTCTTGTTGGAGAGAGAAACGATACTTAAGATGATCGTGACCACAAGGAATTCCTAGAACGTTCCCGAGGTGAGGAAGTAGATCTTCTTGGCACAGATTGGCGATTTGGACAACGCGATTGGACAATGACCCTGTTTGTCTCAAAATTGTATTATCTTGAATTGCTTCTCATAATTCAAAGAATAGTTCTTATTGTTTATGCTTTGAAATAGTTTTTAATGATAGGGAACGAGAGATTTATGTATATAATATAACTTATTACATTTTAAGAATAATAAAATTTAATAATCTTAATATATATATATATATATACATGTAATAAATATATGTAGGATTAATTCCTAGAGAAAATCTAATTTTAATAATAAAAATATATTATTTTTTAAAATTTGCGAAACTAAAGCTTTATCATATCCACTTAAAATTTTTCATTATCTTTAATAAATAATAGTCTGTTTTTTACGATGAAGATATTTTTATTAACATATTTTAAAATATTATGGAGATATTAATATCAAAGTAAAATAAAAATGGTAAAACATCGAGACATCTTAATCTTGTAAGCTTAAAATTATTATACTGTGTTATTCTCTGTTATAATATGGAAATAAATGATATATAAACTAAGAAAGATGATTTTGTAATTGATATGTTGAAAGATGTGACGCTTTAGCATTAACTGAAAATTCGTTAACTGAAAATATCCTTTAATTCGATGTTACGTAACGCGGGGGAATTCGATTTATCGCGAGCGAATATTTACGAACACGCACGACGTTTATCCACGCGGCATCGAGCGGCAACCTCGATAGCGATGTAGCTGCAGCGAATTATGCACGCGCGGGCAGACGACGAGATCGCATCGCAGCGAGCTCGCCCGAAATTGATGCGCGATAATAATACGATCAGGTGGAAAATCGAGCCTCGACAATTGTGTGCTAAGCGTGCTGTTGGTCGATAACGTGTCGCGAGATTCCGTAGGAACGATAGCGAAGTGATGATAATAGGGAATAATAAGCAGTCGGGGAAAATGCCGATCAAAAAGAATATACACATTTATGTCGTACATATAATAATCATTGGATATTCCCAAAAGAGCTTTGTTAAATCTTACGTTTTTTTTTTACTTATCTATGCGAAAGGATTTTTAATATAAATTTGTTATTTTTTTCGAACAATTTTTGAAAAAAATAACAAATTTAAAAATAAGATAAATAACATCAGTAATGTTAATAATATATCAGTAGTATTTTCTAACAGGTCCAAGATATTTTTTTGGAATGCTAAAAGTGTTACTGTGTGTATTTTCTTTATATTGAAAACAAACGCTATACCTGTTACACAAAACTAATATTTTTATTGTACTTCTCTGAAAGCATCAGGTGTACAAAGAGATTTCATACTAGAACGAATCCATGCGAAACTCGAAAGCAGTAACACTCTAAACGATAGAATTGCGCAACGCAATAAAATTTCCATCTCAGGGATCTGCAGCTTCACTTAATAGTTAAAGACATTACAAACTTAACGGCGATTACAAACTTAAGAATTGAAGATGTATGATTTTTACAAGAAACTGCGCATTTCTGTCCACGTCGAACGAATGGGTCACAAAAATACAATTTTTATCGCTTCTTCTTGTCCTTTTTGCTTAAATTTACAAGACGCGCTTGGCAAGTCTAAGAAAGCGAAAAAACAAGCGAGAAGTGCCAATTGCAAGTTTTGCACTGACTGTATATTACTTCTAACTAATCTTTTAAAAAAGAGCTTTATTTTACGAGTCACGATTTACCGAGAAACATAACTGCGTATCGATGGCGCTATGAGACAATTCAGAATTTAGGTCTTCGTGACCGCATCGGTCATAAATTTCATGTTGCGTTGCTTGAAACAGATCGTAACACTGGCGTAATTTTTTTTCTTTTTGTTAAATCTGTGCCAAGCACCTTCGAGCAACGAGCACGGCTCTATCGCGCAATCTATTTCCGAGTTAATTACCGGCGAAATAAAGAAGTAGGTCGAGCTGTCCTACAATGAGTACAGAATATCGCACAGGAAAATTGCGATAACGAGCCGCCGAATTTAATTCGAGTCCAAGTCCAAAGCATAAAAACATTTTTATTACCGTGGATGTAATATACGTAATTAAATACGGTAATTAACCATACTTTTGTATTTAATATTTTTACATGTGTACTTTGAAACTAGAGAGTATAATTTTTTTTCAACTAATTCCAAGTTTAAGTCTTTATGAGAAGAAAATTACATTTGCGTATGCACGGACATTTGTATTAATTAGGGTAACGAGAACATTTTCCGTTTTAACGTGTAAAAACATAAATAAGACCGGGACTAGAAATCTACTTTTCCGAATAGGTAAACGAAATTCTATTTACCTTTACCAGTTAAAATGGTAGACCGGGCATAAACATTCCGGTAAGCTAAATCTATTAATGAAGATAACTGGTCTAAAATCTATTCATCCACGGAAAGAATGGTTTTTTGAGATAAACTATCTAAAAATCTAAAAATAATTTTGGGTATTAAATTAATTATGGAGGACGCCCGAGTTTTGCTGGAATGTCAAAATTTCTTGCAACATTGCTCATTCAATTATACTTGAATGTCCAACACAATTATTTTCATATATGTATTTAAATTTTTAGATACATCAGCAAAATCGCTCTTTTCTGCATAAGTAAATTTTATAAAATTATATGATCCTGTCTGTAAGTTCAATTATGTTACACTTCGAATGTCCATCATATTTTTAGATACTGAATAAAATCGTTCTGTAAATTTTTTAAAACTATAATCCCGCCTATAAAGAAGTAAATCTCATATTAATCTTTTTCTACACGATATAAACGCATTTATCTCGGTGAAACTAGTATAAGATAAGCGCGCTAAGTAAATCTCGCGTGCTTTTGTGTATACTCCGCAGGAAATTGTCCTGCGCTCCACCTTTCGAGCTGCATAAATCACATCACCTACCGTGATCTTCAGGTCCCGCGGGTCGCATGTATCGTATCGTCTACTAAAACGGAGCACTGTGTGCGTCTTGTTCTCGTAACCCAGTAAAAGTCGGTAGTCCTGGCTCGAATCCATCTGCGGATCTCTGCTGGCGTCCTTCACGTGCCGGTCCTGGAAACAAGCGACGACTTAATGTTAAAATCCGCGCCAACTATACCATAAAGTACCATGCATTGTCGAGACTCTCTGCACGTACTCGCGACACTTTTCTTCTCCCGAAAAGTTGAGATCGTCGCAGTGAAAGGTATATACACGTCAAGAAAAAAAAATTCGAGACCGAAAAAAAATGTGCCCTCAATTTTTTATCGTTGAATATAAATTTTTTAACATTTCTGTGAGCAAAATGAGAAAAATATAAAAATATGCTGTCAGTAATTCTCGAGTTTTTACTACGAGAAAGTAATATCGACAATATCGGATGTTCCAATATTGGAACTTCATAACGAATAGATTAATATTGCTTCACATTTATTCGATGAATATTCAGTGAATATTCTAATATCAGATGACGCGTTGCATACGGGATATTAAACCGTTACTTAACGAATCATGACATGAATGCGGCCCATCGACACTTGCAGCGGAGGTCATCTTTCAATTCTAGACTTCTTGTGTGAATGAGGAAGACAGCTTTTTCTCTAACGAGCCAGGCGAGCTCGTCGACAAGCACCGGCCAATGTGCAGAAACGCATCACCGGTATGTAGTTAGCCTGTCCTACTCGTTTCAAATTTATCCGCTGTGCCGGCTCGTTACCGTTAGCAGTTAACAACTGATTGGTCATTGACTTCGTACGTAAATGAATAGACCCTGCACCATAATTTGTCCGATAATATCCGTAAGCGCGCGCACGCCTTTACAGCCATCTCGTTCGGTTTTGCGCGCGAATGACGCGAAATTGGATACATCTCTTGTAATAATAATCGATTCTCTCGTAACGACGACGATCGTGGGACCGACAAACGCTTTCCCATGCGTGACCACTTGCATTTACAGTTAGCCGACATCATGAACTGGCAACACTCTTGCGATCTCGCGTGAAATACGAATTTATTACTCGGCCCCGCCGGCGACACGCGGCCACATATGTTTTTTTCTTTTCCTCGCTAATTCACTCCGTTTTTCATCAGCACGACTAGTACTACAAGCCTGGTAATGCTAACTTGGCATTCAAGTTAAGTTCTTCTTGATAATTGGTACATAAAATTCGTATCACGAAAATTATAGCGCCAACGGTTTTTCTTTCTTGCCAGCTGAGTGACTAGGTAATAAACCTATATAGAATGTTTGCTGCTCACTATCTATTTTTTTTCTGATTTACATCGTGGACACTTATCTTGTTGCGCTTCGATTTTTATTTTTACTTTTTTTCATTGAATGATTCATTTAGTCTTTGCCTTAATTTATTACATTGATTGAAAAATCTTTCTAGTTGGATAAAATTCGCATGTACGTGTAGCCTTTTATGTACACTGCAAAAGTTTATGCAGACATATTATCGTGCAAAACTTAATACAACGAAACGCCGCCGAAGAAAAAGCCGGAAGGCAGCACTATCGACACATCGTGCACTATGAAAATATTCACGAACTTATTATAGCTACTATTTTACGAGGCTGCGTACTATGTTTAAGATATGTTCAACTAGAGATTCTAGAAAGGCAAGATGCTTTGAAGAACTTATACGCTTCCATTATACCATAAATCCGGATAATGAGATTGAACAGATAAGTTACGTAATATCGACTATGGTTTTAGTAAAATTAATATTTTATCCTACTTAAAAAGCAGGCGAGGATTGTGATAACGATCGACGAAATAATGAACTCTCATGAAAGATTCATTCAATTAAACCTTATAATTAATTCTTATTATTAATTTTTAATTTTTCTATATACAACTATTTGTATACTTGGCCGTTGTATACAGGACGACAAGATTTAGCTACAAAGTTTTGTGTGTCATTTATAGTAACGTCTATTTAAAAAAACAAACTCTGGAATGTTACTTGTATTTTATTATAATATAAAAAAAGTACATCAAAAAGTTGCATCGATTGATGAACTGAAGTACGCTCTTTTGGCTACCTGAGAAAATTTATCGGTAAAAAAATGCGCAATTATTAAAGCTTCTAAAAATGATTGAAAGCTAGCCATTTTGAATGTTAATTATTATTTTTGACATTCAATAATATATAAATGACACTCCAGAATTTGTTTTTGTAAATATACTAATGATTAGATAAATATAAAACTTTGAGACCAAATTTTTTGCCATCCTGTTTAATTTTATACTGAAACTTATAAAACGTTCACACACTTTTTAACTTGTAAAGTCAATTTTTACTTTAATTTCTATTTGGATTCGGATTATACTTAAGCCCCATGTCACATTACGCATTGGAGACTGAAGATTGTGAATTAGAGGTTAGAATTCGACTAGATAATTTTAATTTTAATCCATTTCGTCCTGATTGGCTTAATTCTGACCTTCAATTTGCAATCCTCAACCTCCAATGTTATAGTGTGACATTAGGCTTTAGATGTTTTACTCTCATATTTTTGATATTAAAGAAAATAACCGATGAATAACCAGAAAAAGTTGAATAATCATAGCGGTGACTTTAAATTTTTGCTAATTATCTAACACGCTCGGTCACTTTTGTTCCGAATATCATCGGACCTTTTTATTGTATGCGCGCACCGACTTCTTGCGCGATGTCGATATTAGAATGCCATTCTATCGTCTTACAAAGAAACGGCTGTTGCCGACAAAAACCAGCGGCGTCGCGCCTGCTTCGCCCTTTTCCCTCGCCGATCGAGTTTCTCGTTCGCAACGATGATCGTCGAACCGGGACGACTGCGAGCTCCTGTCGCAAGGGAGACAAAGGGCGAGAACGAAGGCAAAAGTTTAAGGCGAATTTACACGTAAATTTCTGACGATAATCAAAATCATTTGAAAAGGGAAAATAAAATGACTCGAATAACCATTACTAAATCCTTTTATCAAAGTTTAATTTTTTCACCCCTTTCCACTTTCATGTTTCACAAAGTTCCAACTAAAAATATAAAAGTGGAAATGAGATAAATCCGTGCAAAATTGTCCTTCGTTCAAAGAGTGGCAGTTAGAGGAGTCATAACAAAATTCACAGAAAAATAAAAAAATTTTTAGTGTTTAAAATTCAATATAGGTACTCGAGTATTCATGCATTGACAGAAGGGTTAAACAAAAAATTGTTGAATAATAAAAAAGTCGGCCGTTTTTAGTCAGTTTGAACGATCAACTAGGTTAAATAATGCAAAATAAAGCAAGCTGTGGAGTTTTATTCCGCTTTTTGTTTGATTCGATTTGTAGAAGCAAATTAATCTAACGCAATCCGTGTTTCGCGCGCGATATAACGATTTTACAATTAATCCTCTTTATTGCATTCGGACTAATCACGTGCAATAATGATACAAATCGCAAGTACCGCGTGTTCGACGTGAGAAATTGTGGGTTATGAAACGCGGGAGGAAAGTTGGAAGTTGAGAACTCAGAAAGCTGAGAGAGTTTAGGAAACCAACAGCTTACAATCGTAAACTGAGAGTTCATAGTGGAGAGAGAGAGAGAAAGAGAGATGTACAAACTTGACACGTCTACATGCATATTTGCATAGTATGTTTACTCTTCAAGGATGATATATAATTAAGTTATTGTACACGCAAATTGTACGGGAGGAATACCCCCGATGTCGACTCATTCTTTCTCACGTTGAAGTTTTTAAGAAGCAACGAACGCCCGCGTCGGATCGGCCGCGAATCGGGTAGCCCACTTTTAGCGCGGTACATTCGAACAAAAACGCGTTCATCCAATTTATTTTGGATGATTCATCCGGGGTAATCATCGGGAGCGAACCGTGTAAATTCGCCTTTAGTTAGGCGACTACGAATGGCGTAAGGCGTTCTGGGGATTCCCCCAGTCCCTTAAGGGCCGAGACAAGTTTTTCTGGCGAGATTCCGTGCCGCCGCCTCGATATAATTATCGCGGCGCGGCTGGCTCGGCTTCGGAAGAAGCGCGCCGACGCCTTCGGACGATTTCGTAGCCATTGTTCCATTGTGAAGATCGTGTCCCTCCACCCTGCGCGGCTT
>Ga0157363_1002063_pt1 | contig 17408 bp, 14 predicted proteins | sample AttsexASBM1_FD_111477 | JGI IMG/M metagenome (GOLD analysis project Ga0157363, IMG submission 111477) | Fungus gardens microbial communities from leaf cutter ant in Ribeirão Preto, State of São Paulo, Brazil - Atta sexdens ASBM1 | ecosystem: Host-associated > Fungi > Mycelium > Unclassified ... | reverse complement strand
GTGCATTTCATGGTATGGATTTTTTTTTGTATTTCTTTGTCTGCCCCTCTGTCTTCCTGCCTGACTGGCTGCCTGTTTATTTGCGTTCCTGTCTGCCTGCCTGCCTGCCTGCCTGCCTCTGATGGCAATTGTCAGTTTCTTGCAGATGCTCGCTGGGTAGATAATCCCCCTATGGAAATAGGCTATCGGTAATGAAAATTAATTAACCTGAATTTCAATGTCAGGCAGTCGAAAAGATATCCCCCAATGAATTCTATAGCCTGCTAATGTTATTCAGGGGTTGCACTGGACGAAAAGTATTTTGCGGATAAATATACAAGCCACAAATAATTTTAAAATTGTGATTAAATGAAAGAGTTTATGAAGATATGTCGCGGTGAAGATATGCCTTAGTACATTGTTAAGATAATATTAAGAGAGCTATTGTGATACCGGGAAATATCATACCGGTTTAATAATAAAGTCATTTTTTTTACATATTAATCATCAGAAAAATAAAAAAACAGCCAGAAATAATTCTGGCTGTGAGATGACTGTGTTGTACTGAGCGGATGTCGGTTACTTTTTGATGCGAATCACCGGTGTTTCACCCGCGACTACTTGCCCGGTCAGTTTAACCAGTTCCTTGATTTCATCCATGTTTGAGATAACAACAGGGGTGAGTGTTGATTTCGCTTTCTCCTCCAGCAAAGGGAGATCGAACTCAATCACAATATCGCCTTTCTTCACTTTTTGCCCTTCAGAAGCAATACGCCTGAAACCTTCGCCTTTCAGTTCGACAGTATCAATCCCAAAGTGGACGAACAACTCAACACCGTTATCAGACTCGATGGAAAAAGCATGGTTAGTTTCGAAAATTTTACCGATAGTACCGTCCACCGGGGCAACCATGGTGCTGCCGTTCGGTCGGATAGCAACGCCATCGCCGACAATTTTCTCTGCAAAAACCACATCAGGTACATCTTCAATATTTACAATTTCGCCAGACAGAGGGGCAACGATATCAATCGTACCGGAGGTACTTTCTGCTTTGTCGCCAAATAATTTAGAAAACAATCCCATGATCTTCTCCTGAGCAGTAATTTCGGTCTTACGAATAGCAGACTAGCAGAGGGTTTTCTCTTTGATGAATTTGTTTACCAGATTCATCAGATCTTCTGCTGTAGGCTGTTCCAGTGCCTGTTCTGCTAACGCTTTAGCGTCCCCAAAATTAGTATTGCGAATAATTTTTTTGATACGTGGAATTGAAATGGCACTCATACTGAATTCGTCCAGCCCCATTCCCAGTAATAATAGTGTAGCACGTTCATCACCTGCTAACTCACCACACATCCCTGTCCATTTTCCTTCGGCATGCGAGGCATCAATCACTTGCTTGATAAGACCCAGTACCGATGGACTCATAGGATTATAGAGATGTGAAATTCTATCATTACCACGATCGACGGCCAGAGTATACTGGGTAAGATCGTTGGTGCCGATACTGAAAAAATCGACTTCTTTAGCAAGATGGCGGGAGATCACTGCAGATGCAGGCGTTTCCACCATAATTCCGAGCTCAATACTTTCGTCAAAACTTTTACCTTCGTCACGTAATTGCGACTTAAGCAACTCGATTTCGCTTTTCAAAAAGCGGACTTCTTCGACAGCAATAATCATCGGGAACATAATTCGCAGCTTACCAAAACTGGATGCCCGCAAAATTGCTCTCAACTGTGCATGAAGTATTTCTTTGCGATCCATCGCGATACGGATGGCTCGCCAGCCCAGGAACGGGTTATCTTCTTTCGGCAGGTTCATGTAAGGCAGGTCTTTATCGCCACCGATATCCATAGTACGAACAATTACCGCCTGCGATCCCATTGCTTCAGCGACCGCTTTATAAGCAACAAACTGCTCCTCTTCTGACGGCAGGGAATCTCTGTCCATAAACAAAAATTCAGTACGGTATAACCCAACACCCTCCGCGCCATTACGTTCGGCACCCGCCACATCACGTACTGTTCCTATATTGGCACACACTTCAACCTGGTGCCCATCCAGCGTGATGGCCGGAAGGTCTTTCAGCTTGGCCATTTCAGTTTTTTCGCTGAGGTACTGTTCCTGAATCTCTTTCAGTCCGCTGACTACATCGGCCGGCGGATTGATATAAATCTGGTTGTTCACTCCGTCCAGCACCAGGAAATCGCCGTTACTGACCTGAGTCGTAATATTGCCGGTACCTACGATGGCGGGGAGTTCGAGAGAACGGGCCATAATGGAAGTATGTGAGGTTCTGCCACCGAGGTCCGTGATAAACCCCAGTACTTTTTGCAGATTCAACTGAGCGGTTTCTGAAGGGGTCAGGTCTCTGGCGACCAGAATGGATTCTTCGGTAATCGCACTTAAGTCGACGATATGCAGTCCAAGAATGTTCTGAAGCAAACGTTTACCAATATCACGAACATCAGCGGCGCGTTCTTTAAGATATTCATCATCCAGCTCTTCGAGCGCAACGGCTTGACCTTCAATGACAGTATGAACAGCGGCGTCGGCAGATTTATGATCCTTTTTGATAAGATCAATAATTTCCTGCTCGAGTTCTTCATCTTCCAGCAGCATGATATGCCCTTCGAAGATAGCTTCTTTTTCGGCACCAAAAGTTTCACCGGCCTTAGTTTTTATGGCTTCAAGTTGAACGGCGGCTTTACTGCGCCCGTCGAGAAAACGGGTAACTTCTGACTCTACCTGATCATCAGCAATTTTTTTCTGGTTGATGACGATCTCATCTTCTTTCAGCAGTAGTGCTTTGCCAAAAGCGATACCTGGGGATGCGAGAATGCCTGAAATCATAACCTTACCTTTGAGTACGATGGCCAAAAAGAATGACGATGCGCCATTTGCCGTGATGTAGAACAATCTACGGAAAGAATAGCGCGGACAAATTGTCCGCGATCAAGACCTTTACAGACTTTCAGTTTTATCTGCACTTGCTTCCGGCAGAAAAAAGCCTTATTCCAGTTCAGCCATCAGTTTGACTAAATGTTCAACCGCTTGCTGTTCATCTTCTCCTTCGGCTGCGAGAGTGATAACTGTGCCCTGGGTCAGACCCAGCGTTTGCAACTTGAACAGGCTTTTAGCACTGGCTGATTTACCGTTTGACGTGACAGTAATTTCAGACTGAAACGCTTTCGCTTCTTTAACAAACTGCGCTGCAGGACGGGTATGCAAACCGTTAGGAGCTGTGATAGTGACTTCTTGCTGGAACATTTTTATTTCCCCAACGTTATCAGAGTTTATTGATGGCATCAGAGTCGGCGATGAACTCCGCAGAACTCTTGTCATCTGCAATTACATGGCATCCACCGCAGATGGCTGACCAGATTTAACCTCAGAACTTTCCGCAGACTAACGGAGGCTCTGCCAGTCATTATGCCGATGTTTTCAATTATGCCCTATCAGTAATTGTGCTGGTTTTGATCCGCTTCATAACAATGACTAATTATTTTGGGCTTCTAAATAAATAGTAGCGCGATAGCATACCCGCGAATATTAAATCCATCACATGTATAACAAAAGTGAGATCCAGAGCACAAAAAAAGCACCACCAGGGTGCTTTAGCATTTATCGTCATTTGACGCCTAATCCGGCAGCTTACTGATTTAATTCTTTCTCAGTAAACAGGTCGGCGAACAGTGCCGTACTCAGGTAACGTTCGCCGGAAGATGGCAGAATAACGACGATATTTTTATCGGCAAATTCGGGTTCCTGTTGTAACTGCAGCGCCGCAGCAACCGCTGCACCGGAAGAGATTCCGGCCAGAATACCTTCAGATTCCATCAGCTGACGGGCCGTCTTAATCGCATCGTCGTTGCTGATAGTCACTACGCGATCGACCAGCGAGAGATCCAGGTTCCCCGGGATAAAACCGGCACCAATTCCCTGAATTTTATGCGGGCCGGGTTTAATCTCTTCACCAGCCAGCGCCTGGGTAATGACCGGAGAATCGGTGGGTTCAACGGCAACACTGACCAGAGACTTTTTACCTTTGGTGTTCTTCAGATAACGGCTGACGCCAGTCAGAGTGCCGCCGGTACCCACACCCGCAATGAACACATCCACTTCACCATCAGTATCTTCCCAGATTTCAGGGCCTGTGGTTTGTTCATGAATTTGCGGGTTTGCCGGGTTGCTGAACTGCTGCAGTAATACATATTTTTGGGGATCAGAGGCGACAATTTCTTCCGCTTTGGCAATTGCCCCTTTCATTCCCTGAGCGCCGCCGGTCAGAACCAGATTAGCACCTAAAGCTTTAAGCAGCTTACGGCGCTCGACGGACATGGTTTCCGGCATGGTCAGTGTCAGTTTATATCCACGGGCTGCAGCGACATAAGCCAGGGCAATCCCGGTATTACCACTGGTGGGCTCTACCAGTTCTACACCCGGTTTCAGGATACCGCGTTTCTCCGCATCCCAAATCATATTGGCGCCGATACGACATTTAACGCTAAAGCTTGGATTACGCGATTCAACCTTCGCCAGAATACGCCCGTTACCAATGCGGTTTAATCTGACCAGTGGAGTATGGCCAATGGTTAATGAATTATCTTCGTAAATCTTACTCATAGCTTGTCCTTAACTCTTTGAAATATGGAGAACCCAATGAGAATACGCTTTCTGTCCTGACAGTGAAGTAAAGAAATAGTATATCGTTATGTCAGGGGGCAATAACGCCGCTCATCTCATGGCCGTGACCGCTGGCTGTCCGCGGGCGATAATGGTCAACCCACATGGCGGTGGCACCACACACTGCAACCGGCATTATTACCAGATTAATCAGTGGGACTAAGGTAAAAATGCTGACCAGCGCACCAAACTGTAAATGTGCTGTTCTGTGAGCCGCCAGTGCCCGACGCATCTGCAGGAACGGTATGCGGTGGTTATCGAACGGATAATCACAATACTGAATGGCCATCATCCAGGCACCAAACAAAAACCATAGCAATGGAGCAAGGGTTTGGCCAATCACCGGAATAAAATGCACCAGTAACAGGATAATGGCCCGGGGTAAGTAATATTTCAGCTTTTGCCATTCGCGCAACATAATACGTGGCAGGTCTTTAATCAGCCCTTTCCAGCCACCGTCGGGCAGTGGGTGTCCGGTGAGGCGGCCCTCCAGTTGCTCTGCCAGCAGACCGCAAAAGGGGGCTGCTATCCAGTTAGCCAGAGTTGAAAAGAAGTAACCGAATATCAACAGCAGCGACAATATGGCCAATGGCCACAGCAGATAATTCAGCCATTGTAACCAGTGGGGAATGTGTCCCAGTAGTCGTGGGATCCACTGTTCAAGACGCAGGAACAGCCAGGTAAACGCAGCTCCCATTAATAGGATATTAACCAGCAACGGTACGATGACATAACGACGAATACCCGGCAATGTCGCTAATTGCCACCCCTGACGGAAATAGTGAATCCCATTAAGCTCCGTTGCGGAATTCCTGTTCTGCATAATCGTTCTCTTATTAAGGCCATGAGTGGGACATCATAGCGTGGTTTGAGAGACGGTTAAGTAAAGTTTTGTGTGAAAAAGCAGCAGTCACGCGACGGATATCAGAATATTTGTCAGAAAATACTAAGCAGACTTGCACTTGTTGGGCCTGGCAAATACATTTAAGGGTATAAGGTGCCTTTAGCAGGGCAAAGTATTGGAACAACAGAGAATACAATGATGCAGGATTTGCGTCTGATATTAATCGTTGTTGGTGCGGTTGCCATCGTTGCACTTCTCCTTCATGGTCTTTGGACCAACCGCAAGGAGCGGTCTTCGGTCTTCCGTGACCGTCCGCACAAGCGTTTAAAGCAACGTGACAACGATGACCTGAGTAACGAAGAAGACGATATTGCGGATTTCCGTGCCAGCCGTGAATATCATGAGGAAGATGAAGCACCTGCTTATATTCAGCAGAGGCGGAAGTCTGACGATGTGAATTCTCCGGCACCGGTGACTAAAACTTCATTGCGTCACCGGCAGGAGCCTGTTGCTGATCCCTTAATGGACTCAGGCCATGGTCACTCTTCTGCGTCAGAGCGTCAGTCTCAGGATGTCCATCATGAGGAGCGACGGGAGTCAGTACCAGAACCCGGCGATCATCATGCCTGGTCTGAGCCGCAGGAAACGCAGGTAAAGCGTCCACAGCCCGGGGTGACAGAAGTTCCGGAACATTATCGTGCTCCGGTACCCACTGAGGAATCGTTGCATCCGGAACAGTCTGTACAGCCTGATACACATATTAAGCCACAGCCCCCGGCGGCATCCTCCGCTGAGGAGGAGTCTGAACCGGAAGTTGCAGCCGCACCGGAAAAACAACCGGCGGCTAAAGAAGCGGTTCTGGTGCTGCATGTTGCCGCTCATACCGGAGGGGAACTGAACGGAGAATCTCTGTTGCAGGCTATTTTACAGGCAGGTTTTCAGTTTGGTGAAATGAATATTTTCCATCGTCATCTGAATCCCTCTGGCAGCGGCCCGGTACTTTTCAGCCTGGCCAATATGCTGAAGCCCGGATCTTTTGATCCGGAGCAGATGGGTGATTTCACCACTCCGGGCGTCTCTATCTTTATGATGGTTCCATCCTATGGCGATGCACATCAGAACTTTAAACTGATGTTGCAATCCGCACAGCGGATTGCCGATGACGTCGGTGCCGTAGTACTGGATGATGAACGTCGGATGATGACGCCACAAAAACTCGAAGTCTACAAATCACGGATCCGGGAAGTGATCGACCAGAATTAATCCCGTTTCCCGGTTATCTCAACCCCCGCTTGTCGGGGGTTTTTTATCTTATGGGGTAGTATGAACGATATCCTGCAGCAGCTTAATGATCTGCGTACCCGGTTGCGCCACCACGAATATCTTTACCATGTGCTGGATGCGCCTGAAATCCCTGACGCTGAATACGATAAACTGATGCAGGCGCTGAAGGCGCTGGAAGAACAACATCCGGATCTCATCACCCGGGATTCCCCGACCCAACGGGTTGGGGCTACACCATTGTCGGCTTTTGAACAGGTGCGGCATGAAGTGCCCATGTTATCCCTCGACAACGTTTTTGATGACGAGGGATTTCTGGCATTTAATAAACGGGTTATCGACCGGTTAAAGAATGATGCCTCGGTAGAGTATTGCTGCGAGCTAAAACTGGATGGGCTGGCGGTGAGTTTACTGTATGAACAGGGTGAACTGGTGCAGGCAGCTACCCGCGGTGACGGAACTACCGGCGAAAATATCACTGAGAACGTCCGTACCATCCGGGCGATTCCGTTGCGTCTGAGTGGAGAAGATATTCCGGCACGTCTCGAAGTCCGTGGTGAAGTGTTTATGCGGCAGCGAGGATTCGAAAAACTGAACAACGATGCACGTAAAACTGGCGGAAAAGTCTTTGCCAATCCGCGTAATGCAGCAGCCGGTTCACTACGTCAACTCGATCCGAAAATCACCGGAAAACGCCCGCTGACTTTCTATTGTTACGGGATTGGGGTGGCGGAAGGCGGGGTTCTGGCTGAAGGGCACTATCAGCGTCTTCAACAGCTCAAAGGCTGGGGATTACCGGTTAATGACCGGGTAACCGTCTGCCAGACGCCGGAGCAGGTATTGGCGTTTTATCATCAGATTAATGAACAACGTGCTGAACTGGGTTTTGATATTGATGGCGTGGTTATTAAGGTGAACTCACTGGCTCTTCAGGAACAGCTCGGTTTTGTTGCCAGGGCTCCACGCTGGGCAACGGCATTTAAATTTCCGGCCCAGGAGCAGCTGACCACAGTGCGGGATGTGGAATTTCAGGTCGGGCGTACCGGTGCGATTACTCCCGTGGCTCGCCTTGAGCCGGTGCAGGTCGCCGGGGTAATGGTGAGTAATGCCACGTTGCATAACGCCGATGAAATTGCCCGGCTGGGGATCCGTATCGGAGATACCGTAGTTATTCGTCGTGCCGGAGATGTTATCCCGCAGATTGTCAATGTGGTGACAGAAGATCGTCCATCTGACAGCCGGGAAATTATTTTTCCTGAACATTGCCCGGTATGTGGATCCGATGTTGAACGTGTCGAAGGTGAAGCCGTTACCCGGTGTACTGGCGGGCTTATCTGCGGTGCGCAACGTAAAGAAGCACTGAAACACTTTGTATCCCGCAGAGCTCTGGATGTGGATGGAATGGGCGATAAAATCATCGATCAACTGGTTGAGAAGGAGTATGTACATACTCCGGCCGATCTGTTTCGTCTGAGTGCGGGTAAACTAACCGGCCTGGACCGGATGGGGCCAAAATCGGCGCAGAATATTGTCGATGCGCTACAAAAATCCAAAACGACCACATTACCACGCTTCCTGTATGCGCTGGGAATTCGTGAGGTAGGTGAGGCTACTGCATTAAGTCTGGCTTCCCATTTTGAAACGTTACCAGCACTGATGGATGCGCCACTGGAATCTCTGACTCAGGTGGCCGATGTTGGACCGGTGGTCGCCAGCCATGTTCGCCACTTTATGGATGAGGAAAGTAACCGTGAAGTCATCCGCCAGTTGGTTGAAGATATTGGTATTCAGTGGCCGGATATGCCATCGCAAAGTGCACCAGTGACTGATAACCCGTTTGCCGGTAAAACGGTTGTTCTGACCGGTTCACTCAACCAGATGACCCGGGATGAGGCTAAAGACCGTCTGACAGCGTTAGGCGCAAAAGTGAGTGGGAGTGTTTCGAAAAAAACCGATCTGCTGATTGCCGGCGAGGCTGCCGGTTCTAAGCTGGAGAAGGCGAATGCTCTGGGGATTCAGGTCATTGATGAACTGCAGATGATTGATTTACTGGGAGGCTGACTGATGCTGGACAAGCACAATCTGGTAGAACTGGCGAACACCAGGATGCCGTTTGGTAAATATCAGGGCAGGGTTCTGATAGATTTACCAGAAGAGTATCTTCTGTGGTTTGCCCGTAAGGAGGCATTTCCTGAGGGCCATCTTGGCTCTCTGTTGCAACTGGCTCTGGCAATTAAGATTGAAGGTTTGCAGGGATTGGTTGATCCGCTCCGAAAATAATCCTGCCCCCTGATTTTAGGGGGCGTATTAAACATAACTGATTACTGACTGTCAGCGTTGACCCCTGTTTTCGGTGTATCTCCAAAAACATGATAGTCAGGGAGTTTCACTTGCTGGTATTCCTGCCATCCTCCCCCCAGCGATTTATATAAAGCGACCAGGTCGGTTGCTGCCGTCGCCTGAACCTGAACCACCTGCTGCCTGGTTTGTGATAACTGGCGTTGGGCATCCAGAACATCGATGTAGGTGGTAATGCCTTTCCGGTAACCTTCAGAGGAGAGTGACCAGGCCTTTTGCAACGAGTTTTCTGAAGCCTGTAAAGAAATGAGCTGCTGCTGATCGGCCCGGTAGCTCACCAGGGCATTTTCTACTTCCTGTAATGCTGTCAGCACTGTCTGGCGGTAACTGAGCGCTGCATTAGCTTGCTGAGCTCTGGCCAGTCGAACATTCGACACCAGTTGACCGCCCTGGAAAATAGGCAATGAGATACCCGGACCAATACTGTAGAAATGACTGCTCCAGTCATCCAGATAGCTGGCATCGGTATTACGTACCCCAAGTTGCCCCGTAAGAGAGATACTCGGGAACAACTGAGCGACAGATACACCGATATTCGCTGTCTGAGCATGAAGTGTCGCCTCAGCCTGACGAATATCAGGGCGGCGGCGGGCCAGTTCCGAAGGCACTCCCACTGACACTACATTCGGCAGGGCAGGTAGCGGACGCACCGTTTGGAGTTCATTATCCAGTGCTCCCGGCGTTTTTCCGAGCAGAACCGCCAGCCCATTCATTGCCTGAGCAATCTGAGACTGATAGCCAGGAAGTTGTGCCTGTAATGCCGTGACGCTGGCGGTCGCATTCTCCAGATTGGCCGCGGGCGCTAACCCGTTTTCTAACTGGCTGGCAGTAAGTTGTGCGGTTTGCTGTGCAATGGATATCTGTTGTTCTGTCACCTGCGTTATGGCCTGTGCGGCACGTAATTGCAAATAGGTACGGGCGACTTCAGCTTCCAGTGAGACCATCGCATCGTTACGTTGTTCGATAGCGGCCTGTTGTTCCGCTACGGCCATTTCCCTCTGACGGCGGACTTTGCCCCACAGATCCAGTTCCCAACTGGCATCGAACCCGCCCTGGTAAAAATTCACACGACCGGTGGCCTTATTGACCAGACTGGTTTCATCGTCAGTCAGGTTGTCATAGACATGGTGGGATTTGAGTATGCCTTTCAGTCCCGGCTGTTGAAGAGCATAGCTGGCCTGGGCGTTGAGCGACGGCATCAGTGCTCCTGTGGCCTGAGCGACCTGCTCACGTGCACCGGCGATACGTAATACGGCCTGTTGCAGCGTCAGATTGCCGGCAATAGCCCGGCTGATCAGGCTATCCAGTTGTGGATCTTTGAAATTACTCCACCAGTTCACTGCAGGATCTACCGCCAACGGGCGGGATTGTTGATTAGAGGCCATATCATGCCACTGAGACGGCAGTTTATTGGCCGGGGGGGTGAAGTCAGGCCCGACACTACAGCCGGCCAGTAACAGGCTGATAAACAGCACACCGAACCGGTAACTGACAGGTTGCATAGTAAATTCCTTCATTTTAATGGCCTCCGGCACTGCCTTCGCTCTTGACCGGGGAGAGCAACAGACAGAATGGAATCATTACCAGCCCGATAAGGCAAAGCCCGGAGAAAACATCAACATAGGCCAGAAAACGCGCCTGGCTTATCATTTGTTTGTACAGCTGCCCCATTGCTACTGAACCGGCATCCCCGGCAATACTGGTAAAGTTTTTAACAGCGTCAGTCATCTGGGAAACTGCCTGATTAAATTGCTGATCAAGGGTACTCATATGGTCCGATAAGTAAGCGGACCGGGTTTGCTCGCGCTCCGTGATGGCTGCAGTGGATAGCGAGATACCTATCGAACCCGCTACGTTTCTGAACATCGTAAACAGTGCCGAAGCATCACCATTCAGACGTTGAGGTATGGTGATAAAGGCAATAGTCGTCAGCGGCACAAACAGAAACCCAAGGCCTATTGACTGAAAACTACGCATAAATACCAGTGCTCCAAAATCAAGGTCCGGAGTCAGGTGAAGGGCCGAGAAATAAAACGAAGCAGTCAGACACATAAAACCAAACATAATGATAAAACGGGTCTGCACTACCGGCATCAGCCGGAGAACCAGAGGAATGGTCAGAATGATACAGATGGCTCCGGGGGTAAGTACCAGCCCAGCCAGTGTGGCGGTGTAGCCGAGATCCTGCTGGGCCAATTGCGGAATTACCACTGAACTGCCGTAAAGAATAAAGGCCATGCCCGCCATCAACAGACCAGACACCCAGAAATTCCGGTCACGCATCACCAGAATATCTACGACGGGTTTTTTTGCGTACATTAACCAGTAAATCGCGCCGACAATACCAATTGCCGCGAGTGTTGCGAACAAAATGATGAAGTTTGAATTAAACCAGTCTTCATCTTCTCCGCGGTCAAGGAATACCTGCAGGCAACCAAGCCCTAAAGTGATCAGACTGATCCCAATATAATCGACTTTCATTCGGCCAGCCGATTTTTTCTCCCACGGCGGATCTTCAAGCAACTGGTAAATTGCCAGTGCCGTCATAATGCCAACAGGTATGTTAATAAAAAAGATCCAGCGCCAGCTATAGTTATCTGTGATCCAACCGCCCAGTGTCGGGCCAATCACCGGAGCGACAATTATTGCGATGGAAGATAAGCCAAATGCTTTACCCCGGTCCTTTTTACTAAAATAGTCCAGCAGTACAGATTGTTGAACTGGCTGGAGACCCCCGCCAAAAAATCCCTGTAGAATACGGAACAAAATTAACTGCCACAGCTCCGTGGCAATACCGCACAGGAATGAACATAAAGTAAACATGACAATACACAGCAGGAAGTAATTTTTCCTGCCAAAGTAGCGGCTCAGGAAGGCAGAGATAGGCAATACAATCCCGTTTGCCACCAGATACGACGTCAGAACCCAGGTAGACTCATCATAACTTGAAGAGAGTGACCCTGCGACATGAGGCAGTGCGACGTTGACGATGGTGGTATCCAGCACTTCCATAAAAACCGCCAGCGTCACCGTCAGGGCGACCAGCCAGGGGTTACTGGACGGCCTCCAGCTCTCTGAGGCACTCATTTCACTGTGACCTCTGGTTCAACGGATAATCCCAGCGGCAACGGATGGTTCGGGTCCAGTCCCTTATCAATCACTATTTTAACAGGCACACGCTGGACAATTTTTACAAAGTTACCGGTGGCATTTTCTGCAGGGAAGGCTGAGAAATGTGAGCCTGAACCCATCTGAATACTGTCTACATGACCTTCAAGTTTCAGGTCAGGATAGGCGTCAACGCTGATGCTGACGTGATCTCCCGGCTTCATATACTCGAGTTGTGATTCTTTAAAGTTGGCGGTGACCCAGATGTCCGGTGATACCAGTGAGAACAGAGAACTTCCGGCCTGCACCAGGCTGCCCAACTCGATATTACGCTTGGTAATATATCCACTATAGGGGGCAGTCACCCTGGTGTAGGAAAGATTCAGATTCGCAGTTTCCAGTTGAGCCTCAGCCTGACTCACTTGCTGTTGACGGGCTTCAACATTAGTTTCTTGCTGACGAATCTGTAAAGCAACCTGAGATGCAATTTCTACCTGCGCGGTAGCATTCTGATATTCAGCCTGAGCTGAGCGCCATTGAGCGGTAGCACTGTCGATATTGCTCTGAGTCGTCGCTTTTGGATCAACTCCATGTTGACGGCGATAAGCGGCTTGCGCATTTTGTAACTGAGCACGGGCCTGGGCCTGGCGGGCTAATGCCTGATCACGCTGGGCAGGGTACTGAACTTTTGACAGCGCCAGCTGAGCTTCTGCCTGATGAAGTTGAGCGGTTGCCAGCCCAAGCTGCGCCTGCGCCTGATCTCGTTGAGCAGTGGCATCTTTCGGATCAATTTCTGCCAGCAAATCACCTTTATTGACTCTCTGGTTATCATTGACCAGTAACCGGACGATATATCCGGAAGTTTTAGGTGAAATAATGGCAGCATTACCGTCAGTAAATGCATCATCCGTAGCTTCCAGCCCGCGGTTCATCAGCCAGTAAACGATGGCTGCAATCACGACAATGATGACAATAATGACCAGAATGACGAGGGGTTTTTTACCTGGTCGCTTACGCTCTTCTTCTGCTTCAGCACCTTTAGCCTGAGGTTGTTCGGCGCGCGCAGAAGATTCTTCCGATGACTGTGGTGAGTCACCCTCATGTGTCTGTTGATTCATATCTGTTCCTGCCATTAAAGGTGAAGGTACAACCCGTTGAGTGCTCAGTTTATTTTATTAGGGTATGGATTATCCGGGCTGATGTTTTGCCATAACAATCATTTAATCATTGTCATAAGCTTCAGAAAAATCAATAGGAAGAAATGCCGTGTACGTGACAATCTGTAAAGCACAGCGAAGAGAAATATGGGGAAATAACATCGGTATGAGTTGCTGAGACAGCACTGGTGCTGTCTCAGCGGGGGGTTACTGACTTTCAGATGCTTTAGCGGTGACGGATGGTTGCTGCTGATTTTTTTTCTGATAACGCTGAGCAATATAGGAGCACGTCATCAACTGAACCTGATGAAATACCATCAGAGGCAGCACAATGATACCGACGGCACTGGCCGGGAATAAAATATTGGCCATAGGCACACCGTTGGCCAGACTCTTTTTTGAGCCACAAAAAAGGATAGTGATTTCATCAGGGCGGCTAAAACCACAAGCACGGGCAACGATGACGTTGATCAGCAGTACTATCGCTAACAGCAACAAGCTACCGGCAATAATCCACAGCAATGTGCTAACTCCGACCTGGTGCCAGATACCATTGACTACAGCCTCACTGAAGGCGGAATAGACGACCAGCAGGATCGATGTCTGGTCGGTTTTACCAATCAGGCTGCGGTGTTTTTCGACCCATCCGGCAATCCAGCGTCGTGAGAAATGGCCGATCAGGAAAGGCACCAGCAGTTGCAGCATGATTTTCCCAATCTGCTCCAGACCATTACCTGGCATGCTGCTATGAACATTCATCACCAGATTAACCAGTAGCGGAGAGATGAATACTCCCAGCAGGCTGGATGCAGAGGCACTGCACACTGCGGCCGCGACATTTCCTCCTGCCATTGAAGTGAAGGCAATGGACGACTGTACGGTTGCCGGCAGAATGCACAGATAAATAAAACCGGTATAGATTTCCGGAGATACATCGACCGGATGCCACCATACCAGCAGCAAACCGAGAATCGGGAACATGACAAATGTACTGAATAAGATCCACAAATGAAGCCGCCAGTGGCTGCTGCCGGCGATGATTTTATCACGGGACAGTTTGGCACCATGCATAAAGAACAGTAAGGCAATGGCGGCAGTGGTCAGCCATTCGAAAAAAGGAACAAAAATCCCTTTTGCTGGCAGAAAGGTGGCAAGCAGTACAGTGATAATCAGTTTGATCATCATCGGATCAAGACGAAAGATGCCCATCGGTAGTTTCCGGTCTGAAATAAAAAAAGATTGTGCTGGATCGTGGCTTAGAAATAAAATTGATTTATTAAATCTATATATGAATTTAATGCATGAATTATACCTTACGTCAGTTAAGAGTGTTTGCCGCCGTAGCCAGTCAGGGCAGTTTTAGCCTTGCAGGGCAGGTTATTGGCTTGAGTCAGTCTGCCGTCAGTCACAGTATTAAAGAACTGGAAGCTGAGATAGGAGTGAAACTTCTGGACAGAACCACGCGGGAAGTCGTGCTGACCCATGCGGGACAGCGGCTTGCTTCACGTCTGACGGTGCAACTTGAGGAACTTAACAGCACGCTACTGGAGTTACGACGTTATGGCGGAAATCGTAGCGGTACCGTAAGGCTGGCTGCCAGTCAGACTATTTCAGCGCGGCTGATGCCACTATGTCTGGCTGAGGCCCAAATCTGTTATCCGGAAATCCGTCTGATGTTACAGGACAGTGTTCAGCAATCAGTGTTACACAGTGTGCTCAATGCGACGGTTGATTTTGGTATTGTTATTGAGCCTCAGGTCGGGGAGTTTGAATCACAGCCAGTATTGTATGACCCCTTTCTGCTGCTCTGCCGCCAGGATGATCCGCTGAATCGGGTGGAAAGAGTGGAATGGCAGCATCTGCAAGGCAGGCGTATGGTGTTGCAGGATTATGCTTCGGGTAGCCGCGCGTTGGTGGATCGTATTTTCCAGAAACAACAGGTGACTCCGGAAGTCATTCAGCAGGTGGGTCACCCCGTTACCCTCTATCCTATGGTAGAGGCCGGTATTGGTATCAGTATTTTGCCAGGTCTGGCATTACCCCTACCTTCCGGAAGCGCATTACAGGTGCGGCGTATTTATCCTGAAGAGCACCGTACGTTAATGCTAATCCGCAGGAAGAACCGTTCTCTGAGTCCGGCGGCAGAAGCTATCTGGCAACTGGTCAGCGATCAGGCAAAACTTTTAAGCCAGCAAAGCAGGCTGTTACCGGACAGGTAAACCGTGGCGGGAAATAACTGAAACAGCTTCGGATTCAGGCTGCTGAGATATAACCCTCTGACATGCCATTGCCTTCGGGTTTGGCTTTGTAGGGGCGTTGCGCTGCAGTTCACTGCAGGCTGCCGTAACTCTTCAGGAGGGGGATGCTGTGGTCAAACGCGCAATGTTAGCAGCCAGCAGTGAGCAATGGGTGGTGACCGATCATATGAAGCTTAACTGATGCAAGCCTTATCTGGTCGCTCAACTCACGGAGATTCCACAGCTGTTTTTGAATTCTCCGTGGAATGAGTTTGAAGGGTCTGGTTCGACTCAGGTCAGTATCTCAAACAATTAATGGTATGGAGAAAGCAATGACTACTAAAAGAGACATCAACGTTGCACTGATTGGCTATGGATTCGTGGGTAAAACATTCCATGCACCTTTGATTGCCTCAGTTCCGGGGTTACGCCTTCTCGTGGTTTCATCCGGCAGCGAGGATAAAGTCAAAAAAGACTTACCCGGTGTTAAGGTTGTTGCTAAAACAGAAGCGGCCATTAAAGATCCTGAGGTCGATCTGGTGGTTATCGCATCGCCGAATGATACGCACGCGCCGCTGGCAGAGATGGCGCTAAACGCAGGTAAACACGTGGTGGTTGATAAGCCTTTTACGCTAAACCTGGATGAAGCCAGGGCTCTGGCCCTTCTGGCTAAAGAAAAAAAATTACTGCTCTCAGTCTTTCAGAACAGACGCTGGGATAGTGATTTCCTCGGCATACGAAAGGTGATTGATTCCGGAATGATTGGTCGGGTGAAGCACTTCGAATCTCATATGGACAGGTTCCGGCCGGAAGTGCGTGACCGTTGGAGAGAGCAGGATTTACCCGGCAGTGGATTATGGTTTGATATCGGCCCGCATATTGTTGATCAGGCTTTACAGATTTTCGGCCTTCCGGACTCCGTCTCCGGCGATTTAGCCATTCTGCGTTCGGGCGCCAGCATTAATGACTGGGCTCATGTCACCCTGAGCTATCCCGGGCATAAGGTCATTCTTCATGCCTCAATGCTCGCTGCCGGAGGTGTGTCGCGTTTTACGGTGCACGGCGATAAAGGCAGTCTGATTAAACAAAATGCGGATCAGCAGGAGAAACAGTTAATAGCTGGTGTGCTACCGGGCTCAGAGACCTGGGGAGAAGATGGTGATGATGTAGTTGTTTTTGACGCTCACCAGCAAACTACCTACATACAAACTCCACGGGGAGATCAGAGCCAGTACTACCTTCAGATTCGTGATGCACTGAGCCACGAAAAAGCTAATCCCGTTTCGCCGGTACAGGCGATTGCTGTGATGGCGGTTCTGGAAGCGGCGGTACGATCATCAGACACTGGAAGGGTACAGAAGGTTGAGCTCACTGAAGATGAAGTGGCTGAGTTTCATAAAAACTAACCATTCCTGTTATCGGGCTCTGAAACGAAAAAAGCACTCTGCTGTTTATAACAACAGGGTGCTCTTTTCTGAATGGGTGGGTCGTGCAGGATGACTCGCTTCGCTCGCCCTGCGGGCCGTTGTTAACAACGTTGTCTCACTGCGTTCGACCCGAACCTGCGGCAGGTTCTCATCCCGCACGTTTTATTTCTGTGCTCAGAAACGAAAAAAGCACATCGCTGTTTATAACAACGGGGTGCTCTTTTCTGAATGGGTGGGTCGTGCAGGATGACTCGCTTCGCTCGCCCTGCGGGCCGTTGTTAACAACGTTGTCTCACTGCGTTCGACCCGAACCTGCGGCAGGTTCTCATCC
>Ga0157363_1002062_pt1 | contig 17415 bp, 10 predicted proteins | sample AttsexASBM1_FD_111477 | JGI IMG/M metagenome (GOLD analysis project Ga0157363, IMG submission 111477) | Fungus gardens microbial communities from leaf cutter ant in Ribeirão Preto, State of São Paulo, Brazil - Atta sexdens ASBM1 | ecosystem: Host-associated > Fungi > Mycelium > Unclassified ... | reverse complement strand
TTAACTTATTTCTCATCCCTTTCCAATTCTAGCACTAAAAAGAGATGAAGAATAAGTTAAACCTCGGTTAAGAGTTAATCAAGAGTTGTGAAACTGGGCCTTAGAAATTTGAACACGCGAAATTATTTTGCGCAACCTTTAGGAGTAAATTGTAACAATTGGAAGCGAGTTTAACATCGATTTATACGATACAACTACTCTAGCAGTGAATATTATCCGTAAGATGCACGAGATATATTATATGCAAACATGAAATGAAGTTAATTGGAGTGTTTAGCCGAACGCGATCCACGCGATCCGCGCCGCATGGTGGGAAAATTCCGGCTCTATTAGCAATAAATAATTTCGCGATTTTGCACGAGCTTGTTAACTGGCTAGACTAGACACACGTGTGCATGATAATTAATTATAACATTAGCGAGAGCGGGTGATACGCGCGACCAGGTTGACTTAATAAGACGCTGTCAAATTCGAAAATTATTACTGTACTAATTAATCGATCTATAACCCGATTTCATACCGGAGGGAATAACGTCCGGCTGATATCTCCGATCACGTCATTTCAATAAAGCCGTCGCTCGGTGGTTTTCTCGGATTCTGGGCGCGATCGTGTAACCGCAATACACGAATGTAGGTACGGGATAATGAACAACTTTGTAACGTGCACGACGACAAGCTACGTTCGTTCGCACAGCGCCGCACCGGTTTCCATGCGTATCCTTACCGGCTTTCCGATATCGCCCTTGTCGCGTAAAAGGAAGAACGGCGTGTCATGAACCGGGCGGACACGCACGTAGTAAATTAATACCGAAACACGAGACGCTTCAATGATTCTTTCATCGCTTACAAGCTGCATAATGCGCCGCCTGTTTTGAGAGACGTCTTTCTCTCCTCTTTTTTTTTCCTCTCTTTCTCGATCGCGAATCGGACGCGAAAAATGAATAAGACGCGAGATGATTCGTGAACGATCGGAACGAAACCATCACGGTCCTCCCGCTTCATCCGGCTGAAAACTGAAGGCAATTGAAGATAGAAAAGAGGTCACTGACGTTTTCACTGTAAATTTATTCGATATTCACAACATAAATACAAATAACTAAATAGGCCAAAATTCTCACGACCGTTTGTAAGCAATTAAATATCCAAAGCAGTTTTTTAGGATTTCTAGGATTCTTTGATTTAAGCAGAATGTCTTTAAGATTTCAAAATTGATATATAAATTTTCAGATCTATTTCCGTGGACGTTGTGTCACAAACCTTTCCAATCAAAGTGCTAGATTCTTACTTACGTAAGAAAGGAATTTTAATAGAAATCCTATCAATATCGTAGGTTCAATAAAAGCGGAGGAAATGCACGAAAAACAGACTTACCCCGATTGTTGAATCGGTGCAACGCGTCGAATTTCGATAATCGATCAGCGAGATCTACAATAATTGGTCCTGATCAGCGCTTCAATACGAACATACTGAGTATCAACGATTGATGATCAAATACTCGAAATGATTTATCAATCAGCTTATGGACGATCAAGGTCATCGATGACGCAATCGAGACAGGTTGGTTTAATTACCCAATCCAGATAGAGGAGCGCAAGAGGAAAAGGGACAGTCAGAAAAGAGGCGGGCCGCCAGAAGAGGCGAAGAAATGTGACTGGGATTCTTATCGAGAGACATGTTTTCGGAAATATTAAATAATTATCTTTGCTAGATCCGCCAGAGAATTTTTACTGTCGCAAGAATTAAAAACACCCGCGCGCGCATTCGCGCTCTGGTGAAAAAATATCCTCGTGAAACCGGTTACGCCGGTTAACAGGTTTCATTTTCAGTCGAAGTCGCAAAATAGTGAATCTTTCGACGCGCAAAAAGAACAACGCGGTAGTAATAATGTTAGTTATTTCGACAAATTCGAACATAATATTATATTTCTTTCCTCTTTTGGGGCTTTGGTGCTAAAAATCACTCTCGTTCAAAGCAAATAAAACACTCGAAAACAATGCGATAAGATACACGAAAAAGCGTGTACTTCGATAAGATTGATAACCTTACGGAATGTGACACGCATATCCGATTAATTTTGATTACCATCGAGATTCTTATGTCGTTATTGTTATTATATTATAATATATTATGATACACACACACACACACACACACACACACACACACACACACACACATATATATATTCTGCTACATTTCACGAGTTAGATAATGTTATCAACTATGTCAACGATGATTATATGCATCATAATACGAACGTGACCCTAATCCCTATAATTAATTAAAATACTTTTCTTATAATAAATATTGTACAATATATTCAGTAATTAACAAGTAACCACGCAGTTCATTAATTAAATGCGCCGAAAAGTATTGATGTTCCAAATTGTCACCCAATTTAAGCGGTTATCACGAAAAATGTCGGAAAGATAATCGCGAACTCGATCGATCATAGATATAACTAAATTTGAACAGATCAATCAAATCGTATCACTCGACACGATCGCAAGACGAACGAGCGATTACTTTTCAGAGATATCTCACGATCGGAATAATATTTTTTTGGCAATATAAATCACACGAGAGCCGCTTTATTTTTATCGCATCCATATAGCGGTTGTTTAAATCATTAGCTCGTTCGAATATTTAACAACTGGGAATCTATGGATATTTTCGCAGTTTTAAATAATTACTAACACGCGAAACTCGCCCTAAAAAAAAACTTACTAATAATAAAAAAACTTATTTCCTTTCTTCCCCTCTACTTTTCTGACAGATAAAATTTAACAGTTTGTCTTTCCCGAAGCGTTATGATTACCAAAAAAAAAGAGCGAGAAGGAAATCGTCTAATCTAGTAAGAGCCACTTGACTTGAGATAATCAATCGAAATCAGACTCTTGACCGATATGCACTTTCAATCACTCGCACATATCGTGAGTCGAGTTTTTCATCGATTTGACAATCACGATAACGATTGAAAACCCCGGGCTAGATAACTAACACGAAAACATTATGGACTTTAACCGCGCACGAGAGATTATAATACTCGATGTACGTGAAAAAAACCGAAGGTAATAAAAATACACGAATTCTTCGCACCAACTATATAAGACGACAAGACGATAAGCGATTTTACTTCCTAGATCGACGTTATTTTATATATATCGTGAATACTACACACGACCATAACGAGAACAGGTTCGAGCAAATTGGAGCACGTCCGTTGAACCGTCGACGAAATAATTACAGCTGATAAGCGTATACTATTCATACACGTTTGCTCATTCCGATAAAGATGATTTCATCGATCGTAATAGTACATCAACGTAAGGAGTTTTCACTATAAATTCTTTCCTCGCAATATCGCGGTTTATTTTACACGCCTCGATTATAATACCAATAATTAAACGCGTGAAAAATTAATCTTCCTGCCAATGTATTAATAAAAAATCATGCATTTTTCTGCTTGGTTATTTGATACCGTAAATTACATCCGATATTTTGCGACTAGCTAACAGGAATGAGAAACGAATGTTTTAGAATTTCACTTAATTTCATTTAATTTCGCTTCTGACTTAAATTAATTGTACTTTCATTAAGTCCTCTGCGATCTAGTGGGTCTTATCTACTCCGGATTATATCACTGTGTCCACTCTCGACGAAACTCCATCGGCGTCAACTCCTCGATCACGTATCACATCGCTAATCTTATCAAAATTCGTTAATCTCTTCAAAAGCGTCAATGTTGTAATAGTGTCGGGTACTCTGAAATATACGGAAACATACGCAACGTCTAAATTAATGAAGATTTCGAAGAATCAGATCCGAGGATAATAACATCGCTATTATGAAACTGGCCAATCATAGTTATTCCTCTCAAGAATGGAATGACTATGATTGGCTAATTTCATAACATCGATGTTACTATCCTCTTTGGTGTAAATCGAGCCGTGTAAATATAGTCAACACTACTTCATCACAATATAAATAATATAGAATAGCAACGGAAGCCATTAATTTTGTTAGCGCATTTCTGCGTCTTCGGAATAGAGCGATTAATGTTCATTTCTATTAATTTCTGTTTCTACAGATTTTAGTCTCGGTTTAACTTATTCTTTTTCTTTTTCTGATTCTTAAAACTAGAAAAAGAAGACGAAAAATAAGTTGAAGTAATAAGATTAAAGTTAATCTACATACATTAGAAATAATCCAGTTTTGCAGCTTCAAGATCAAGAAGCAAACGTATTTTATATTTGAACATGTCGCATTCCGTTCTTATTCCGTTTACTTCCAAGACGGAGAAGAGCACTAATCGTTCCAACTTTAAGATGTGTCGAATTTTAGTGTAAGAAAATATGACGGTTCTCAACCGTCGATAAAATCTTCGCGTTACGTACACTTAACAACACTTATTCAATCCTGCTACGTCAAGAATGGAAAATGTAGAATTGTCTGAAATGTTTCAGCATTTCAGTGACGCCTTAGCGTTTCACAGTGACGTGTTTGGGATATATACCGATCGTATTCACTGCAAGGCATCGTTGTGATAATCTGATAGGAATCCAAAACGGATACCTTTTCTCTCGCACGCCGTCGAAACGCGTCGGAGAATGAAGAATGGAACTATCGGTCCGTGACACGCACTGTCATGGCCACGAAAATAAGAAGAGAAACGTCATCGACAAGTCGCTTCGGCGAACTTTCGGCAAGTTCGAAAAGCGGATCTCGAATCGGCTCGCGGCCGACGGATCGAGAACGAAACAATCGAGAACGCGAGAGACACGGACCGCCAAGAGATAGTAATGCGATACTTCCCCTTCGTTCGAGAAAAAGGAAAAAAAATTTGAGTTTCGAAACTCGAAGGGACATTGGCCGATGGTGGCATTTCGTTTACCGAGTGATACTCAAAACCGAAGTGGATTTCGAGGATGTTTTCTCAAGGATTCGCGCATGTAAAAAGTGAGAACATATTTTCATACATTTTGTGAGAATTTTGAGACGCAAAAAATATAGATGTCAATTTTTCTTCGCTCCTTAAAACGCGGAATATTCTGTAACTCTTAACTGTAACTGTAACGTTATAGTTTGTCCTTGCGCAGCTTTTTTACTATATACAAAATCTGTGCGACACTGTAACGCTACAGTTACAGTTAAGATCGAATTTCAGAATAGGTCCTTAAATAAAACGATTACAAATATTTTCAATAGGATAGGCGGAAGACGAACGAGTGTGTAAATGTATACTGAGAATCCCATTAATTCCATAAATCCTATGTTTTTGATAACACAAGTAAAACATTACAATAATCAAATTTTTTACTTAAACTTAAATTATTTTATTGCATCAACGAAGAATGTTCGCCTATAATAAAACAAGAGATTAGTCGTCAACCAATTAGGATTCTCAGTGTGTATAAGGAAGTCTTGTTATGAAGGATCCCTTCACAACAAAATAAGAGGAAAGCAAAAGTAGGAAAGATCTATCAAGTTTTAAGACAGGTGGGATTTACAAACAAATAAGTTGGAAGTATGTTAATGCATCGCAATTTCTCTTATGTCACGTTTAGTAGACGAATACACCCAAGACAGAACGCAAAGGATTAATGTTACCATGGCTGCTACCAAAGGATTAATATTACCATTCCCGTATTTTTTCTATCCTCGAGTTTAAAAACAGTAGTCGAGTTATACTAGCCAAGTGTACTATGTTTCTCTACTTCTCTTATACCGTCGGCATGTCCGTTACACCTGCAAATCGCCACTTCTACTTTACGGCAAACATCTGTTTTCCCCTTTTTCAATGTCCTTCAAAAATTATACGCCTTTTTCGTAGAAAAGAAGATATATTTTCGCGAGATGATAGAAACCGAGAAAAATATAAGTGAATTCTATTTACATAAAAGTAAATGATATCAGAAATGTATAATCGCGATCATATGTATATAGTATAAGCGCTAAACTTCTTATAACAAGTACAAATTATTTTTAACTAGAAATTTAATATAATTTCAACAAAAGTATAACTCTGTATGTTTTGCTGCAACATCAGAAACCATCACGTTTCCAGAAATTATTTTATATGTATAACGAAATCTAAAAGTATATAATTAAATTATATAATTTAAATATATCGACTGTTTCAACGAGTAAAAACAATTTAATTCAATATCATAATGTTTAATTTTGGTAAGTTATCAGCAATAATTAAATTAACTAGATATTAAAAATTAAAGAAAAAGAAAATTGTTGAATATGATAAGGGAATATGAAAAATGAAAGTAAGTTTTTTATGATGAATAAATTAATCGTAAATTAATCGTGAATTCTCTCGTTATGCTATAAATTTTATTAGCACCAATTACAATGTTAGTTAATCGGAGTTCTTTTTATAAAAGAATTTCTATAAAGAATCCTTTAATGAAATTTTATAGGAGTAGCGAATTTCTTCGAATTATATGTATATCTAACAAAATTTTACATTAATACTAACAAAGTAGTAAGGTATTGTTTATTGGAAGAAAACTACATTTTTTTATTCACATATTAAAAATACATCATTTGGATCAAATCGAAAAAGAAAGATAAAAATAGTTTGTTTTGAATATAAGATTCATATTATTTTCTTAAATGCTTTGCTGTTACTATTCGCTCATTCGTCAAATTGTTTAAATTGTAAGCACATATTTGCAATAATTCAGCATTATTGTAAATAAAACATGTTTTACATATCCAAGGTAAAATATTTGTGTTCTATGGCAAGCAACAAGTATTTTATTAAGGAAAAGATTATCTATAGGCAATCTTTGATTTTATCTGTGTAATTTCAAACCCTGTAACTGCGTAATGATTTACTTATTACTTCAAGTCACAATGCAAACTGTAGGTACACTAGAATTTTACACGTTTTCAATAGTTATTTATAAAATCATTAAAAATCCCCGAAGATTAAATTGTTTTTCTTCAAAAATTGTTTTTCTCCCAAAAAAATTATTTGTTTTAAGTTCATTAATGATGCTGATCACTACAGATAAAAGTATTGAAATAAATTCCCATTGTCGTTAAGCACAAGCGTTAGAAAATTGATAGACACAAATGGAACCCTGCTAGTTTTAGGTTTAACCATAACTTTTTATACATAGATGCATTAATCATTTCAACAAGAAACTATAAATGACACTCACATTGTCAAAGCTGAGGAGAAAATCGCTAGGAGATATTAATTTGACATTTTGCCGAGTGTAAAGCGTTGTGTTGCGACGGAGTGTCGAAAAAGGGTCTGCATTATTCTACTCTTCTGACCTGTTTACCTGCGCTGTCGGAATTCGTCTGACTTTCGCTCTCGATTAGTTCTGCTCATTTTAGCTTGTTTTCATGGATCAAGCATTGTGTAATCATTCGTAAGAAAAAAACTGCAAATTGTAGATATAATTATAGATATGTTGAAGCATGGAAAGACTCGAGCAATAATAGATGATAAGTACATCAACTCAATCACAATCGATTCCTGAGAAGTTTGACTATCGTGAAAAATGTGTCCATCGCTGGAGTATTCACCACTTAAATATTTTCTAATATCTCTCCATTTATAGATGGGTCAGGAAAATTTTCAAAATGCTGAATCATTTAGGTCTCTTTATTTATGGCAACACTATTTATTTTTTACAAGTATGTCCCTTCATTTATTTTTATTACAGTCATTTAGTTTTATTACATGGATTTTAAAATATTTTGAAGCATCTCTTTCTTTCTTTCTCTCTCTCTCTCTCTCTCTCTCTCTCTCTCTCTCTCTCGCTCTCTCTAAGCGTAATCTTTATTTGAATATTCTTGTAATATCGAAATTGTATTCCATTTCCACCAACGCAAATTAATTTTAATCTCAGTTCAACTAATTGTCTTTTTTTACTGTTAAATCTTATATTGTCAAATTTAATCTAATTTAAGTCGTCACTACTCCTACTTAATTTATATCGTTATTTTATACTAAAACAATGAATGAATTTGACACTATAGATTTACTAGCGTAGTTTTAAGAATTAAAAAAGATGAATAAAAAGTTGAACCAAGATTAAGGTTAATCTATATTGATGGAAATGAACGTTACTCGCATGTTTATCCTGCCTAAAAAATCTGTCGCGAAATGAGCAGCACATGACATGACAGTCAGCGATCATAAAGCAAATAAATTCGATGATGAATAGCGAAAACTATAATAAATTATAGTTTTTAATATCATAAATATTGATAAAATCGCGACACTTCATTTGTATATAAACAATACGAAATTGATTTCACCTGGCTAACCTAATTATGAATCACATTTATGGTCGTTTCCAATTTAGATTAACTTTAATCTCGGTTTAATTTACTAATTTTAAGATTCAGTTTCACTCATGGTTAACTCTTTACCAAGGTGCAACTTACTAATCTCTTTCCAATTCTAAAATAAGAAAGAAATGAGAAACAAGTTGAACTTCGGTTAAGAGTTAACCGTGAGTTGTGAAACTGAGCCTGAAGAATTTGAAAAAGATAAAAGGGTAAGTCAAACAAGATTAAAGTTAATCTACATTGATAGAAATTGACATCAAAGTATAAAAAAACGAAAGTACGATTTAACTATATAACATGAACTGATTTTCCTCCTCTAGCACATCATCCGATTAAAACGAAACATGTTATTTTCGATGATAATTTAACTTAACAGATTTTAAGACAAATCAATTGCTATTCACGCGCTGCGATAAATCAAACTTACGTATTACGATTGTGATGATTGTGGTCGGTGGTAACGTTTTACGCCGAAAAAAAGTTGGAAAAGTGACTCGGCGGGGTGGATTCGATAAAAGCGACAATCGCGAGATATTTGCGCTGCGTTGCGTTGCGATACGTTACGGTGCGATGCCCCCCATCGCGAAACAATCAACACGGATAATCAAACGACTACGATCGTCAACACTGTCTGTCCTTACCTTATCTCCCGGCGGCAATCCCCGGTTGAGATAACAGGACTAGTTTGTTGCCGATTCCACGGTTGTAGACGCGACGGAGGAGGGGATATCGTTATCACTAAGTTAGCACCAACACACTGCACCGTACATCACAAACACAGCACATCGTAGCGTTCTTGGAGTTTTGCTCGACGGACGGACGAGTAAGTAGATGGTTGAGAGGAGGGAGGGGGAGGGGAGGGACGCAAGGCAGATTAATCGGATCGATCGACTTTCATTGATTCTTCTGCTTCTCCCCTCTTCCGTTTCTCCTTCCGGCGGATGTTGTCTCTTGGAGAACGAGAATTCCGATAACAGGACCCACAACGTTCTCTCACTTTGCAGAGTGGAACTTTGGCGCGCGAACTCGTACCAGTCGTACTCTGCCTTCCACCACAAAACTCATCCCTAGTCCATCCTCCTGCCTGTCTTCTCGTCGCGTTCGTCTTATCGAGCAGATAAGGTGCGGCTGTAGAGTCTTTTTCGGAATATTTCCTCCTTTTTTTTTCAAAAAAACGCACGCACGCGCGCGCGAACTCGACTCGATGCGACTGTCGTGGCACCCGGCGCGAAACTAAGCGCATGAAAACACTGCGCTGCACGAGCCCCCACGTTCCCGCACGTTCGGCAACTTTCGTTCCAGTCCGACGCCGTTCGGCCGGTTCTGGCACCGCCTCCCAGCTGGAGCCCAACCTACCAGAGGGGCGTAACTGCTCTCTTCTCCCCACCGCTCCGACGCCGACGGAGAAGTACATTCTGCTCACCCCGTATGCATTTATGCCGGTGGCCGTACCGTTTCTCCACCGATGATGTTATTGCCGTTGTTGTCAACGCCGTCGACGAGAATACGAGAAAACGACGAAAGGACAAGTGTTTCACGCTTTCATAAAATTAGTAGCATAATATAATAACGACAATGATGGATAGAAATCCATACATAGTGAATCGGTGTCAAAGTGCACTGAAACACGAGGCGACGATCAATGATGTTATTGAAATTTTTAGGCTGATATACCGTAGGACGGATTTCTATTGGCCAACTGAATATTCATGAAGGAAGGCGGTACCCGTTTAGCTTAGGCGTAATTTCTTTCGAGCATCAAGCCCGCTTCGATCATTTATCTTGTCCGTACCGGTTTACGAAAGAGTAAAGCGTCGGGGTCTATGACATCAGTATTTCTTGAGTATGTTTCACTCGAGAAAGATGCATAAACGAGTCATATCATTTGCACTGACTATTGAAGTCAATTCAATAAATGAGGAATGCACATGCATATTGTATATATGTAGACGATTTGCTCGCTTTTCATAGAAATAATTTGCGAGTCGGGAAATAGCTGGATTCAACCTAGCAACAGTATTCGAAGCGAAGTGTTCAGAATGCGATTCGGAACGTTCACAGCGGGACGCCCGCGCGCGAGCGGAAAATTCAATGTTCCCAGGCGGATTTAATGCAGTCCTCACCGATTGGCAGATACCGCGGCTCAACAGTGCCAAATCGTTCCATCAGGACGCACATGGACGATACATTTCTATAGTCTACTTTGAATATATTGCAGCGAGCGATGCTATTTACGTCGGCAATTTATCAATGCGTTCGACCAATCGAAAATCTAACGTATCATCATAGTGCAATGATGAATGAAATTATCGTAGATAATTTTTAATCTTCCTCGCAATAGAAATTTTTTAAATTGATTGAACAATCGGTAGAGGATTAAATTCGATGAATGGCTTGATATCTTTAAATTTTGTTTATTATTCAAAATTCCAATTATCTTCAATATTTTTATTAAGCAAAAATTAATTAAATTATAAATTAATCGATCAATTTATAGATAAAAAAAGAGAGGAAGAATGATGTAAGGAATATTAATTATTCGAATACTTAATATAATTTATTCCGGAGAGATTTCGATCGCAAACTCGGCTCGTTTACCCGCTTTTCGACAGAAAGGGAATCGGGCCGATCGCGTAAAACATGATTATCTAGATCGCAGCACGAGCCGGCGGGATGCTGAATAATTCCGTCGGATCAACGCGGCGCGAGGTGGCTGGGAATCCCGTGTGGTTCCCGTGATGAAAGAGAGATGCGCGCCTTCTCCACACTGATCGGTCGATCCGAATTTAGATCGGATCGAGGAAAACGAGGGCCCGAACGCGGGAGCCACGTGCCCCACGCGCGAAGAGATTACCGGCTAGATACGTACACACTTGCATATATTGGTACGCACAAAACACACACACACACACACACACACACACACACACACACACACACATCCATGCACATGTCTCGTCTGTACATACGTCGCGTATACGACATGTAGCTCGCGCACGCAAACGAACGAGCAGGTCGATCTTGATGCCGGCGGCCTATCTAGATGAGATACCGCGATTAAGATACACACGCCCTCCAAAATCCGAAGTCTGAAATCCGAGCGAGATGCGATGACGATGACGACAATCTACCGTATTACAGGTTGCCCCAGGTCGTGCGATCCGATAGCGCGGCAAGACTTTCTGGTCTGTCCGCTGTTCTCGTATCATTTCTACGTTAATTGTAGCCGGATACTAGCAATTTTCTTGTTTACATCGCATGCTCAACATTAGGTGCGTTTTGTGTAATTCCAAGCTTTTCTGAGATGATCTGTTACAGATATATAATCGTTATAATACGTGATACAAAAATTCTTCCTGCTATTATAAAATTTTGAACTTATTGATTTTCTCTCTCAAAATTGAATGATATTAAAGTTTTTGGCGTAAGTTGGCATTCAATACTGTAAATGTTACTTTCTTAATTATCTTATAATTAAAAAGTGTAATGAACTTTACATTATAGGAAAAAGTCAATAAAAAAGTTACGTGAAAAAGTGAAAATTTTATAAGATAATGGTAAATGTGCTTTGTAGAACATTTGTTATTATTAGAATTGAATTATACAATACAATATAAAATACAGCTTATACCTATAAAATAAAAATAAGTTTTATTATAAGATAAATCCTAAATAGGCTTAATTTTTCGACTCAATCTCTTGAATAATGAGAGAATGGCGAATCCTATTTCAGGAAATGAGTTCTAATCGACAAAGCACTCTTGGCAACATGCTTTTCGCAATCGTGAAGCAAGAGTCACATAGATCTTAGCGATTGCTAAGAAGACTAGTGAATCTAATCAATCTGCTATCCAGGAGACCGTTACATAATCGACACTTGAAAGCATCCTACTCACGCGTTTTCTTCTTCTGTTTCTGTCAAATTAAAAATCCTAAAGGAGATCACGCGATAGTGTCCGTCTGGACAACGTTCGTCTTGAGAACGACGGAGAAAGAGACAAACGCGTTCGATTAAGCGGAAGCGAAATATTGCAATCAACATTTTCTGATGGCAGATAAAAGCATGCAGCGCGCGAACGAGCCGTATACGAAACGCTTGCAATTTTTCGCGAGGATTCCTCTGCTACACGGGACTTGGCGTTTTTTTCCGTGTGTATACACACGTAAACGTATGTACTTAAGTGTATGTGCGCGATGATACAGCAGAGGGGCGGGGAGGGGAGAGAGAACACGTCACCGTCGGCAGCGGGGTAGGAGAAGCCACGGTGTGGGGTGGCAGCGTTGCCGGGTTGCCGGGTGGCTGGAGTACCCGGCGGTGTGTACAACCGAACAATCTGTAGAAGCTTGTCCAGGACGAGAGAAGTCCGTAGATCAGCCAATCAGATAGGCATACCCCCTCTCGTCCATTGTCACAAAATGGCGGCCCTAAATCAGCCTGACTCCGCCTATTGCGCTCCCCCACCTGGAGCGCCTCTAGCGGCGCGTCATGAAAAACTCCGCCTATCGATTCATTTTTACCGCTCTTGTTTCTCCGTCTCTCTCTTTCTCTCTCTTCCACTCACTCCGTCGACTCGCTTTGCTTCCGCGCGTACCTCTTTTTCTATCACCCATCGTCGCTCTCTCACTTCCTCACCTTGCCACCTCTCTTTAACAACCGGTCTCTGTTCCATCGCGCGCCATACGCAGAGCTACCGTGTCCATTCGCGTGTCTCCTCGTTACCGATCTCGTTCGTTTCTTCTTTGATGTCGCCCTTTTCTCTTTCCCTTTCCCCTTCTATCCCTCGAATTACTGGTTTATTGCATTCCATCTTCGACAATATTCCAAACAAAAAATAAATTCGATAATTGTTTTAAAATAATAGACAAAAGATTGCTCTATAATAATCCTTTCCATATCTACTTTAACTTGCTTATCGAAAAACTTAAAGGGAGAATAATACAGATTTTATACAATATATGTACGATAATAATATGTAGAAAAGTATATAAATATTTTGTCATATAGTGTGTATACGGTTATCCGAAAAAACAGAATAAAAATTTAGAAAAATAGATTGAGAAAGATGTTAATTATTAACACTATTATTAATATTGAATATTAATATTTATCTTTATGATGATTAATAATTATGAAGAGAATCATATTGTGCGTATTTTAGTACTTTTATACAAATATTGTCCATATACTCAATTCTACACAAAAATCTACGAAATTAAAATTATGTACATAATAATCTTCTATAATAAAGTGAAATTAAAAATGTATATATATATATATCTGGAAATGTCCATGTTTATATTATACATATAATAAAAAAACTTAAAAAATGTCTTGTCATGTTTGAAGAATTATAGATTCATGATTTATCATGAATACAATAAAAAGATTACTATTATAAATAATAATTGAGAACGAATTTCAGGATATAAGTAACGATAATAAAATTACGGCAGTGAAATTATAAAAATATGAAACACATTACATTTATATTCGAAAAAGAATATTTAACTGCATATTTTTTTTAATACATATATTATCTTATTCTTTATCTTATTCTTTATCTTATTCTTCATTTGTATCGCAATTAATGATTGATGATATTAACTTATATGAAAATATTAATTTATATTCTGATAAATTGAATTAAATAATGATATAATATCATGAAAATAAAAAATTAAGTTCTTGAGACATAAAAATTATTTCTCATTTAAAAAAAATTAATTTCAATTATAAAAATAGTAAAAATAGTGTCTTTCACTAAATTATATGATTTATATTTAATTATAAATGTTAGGCATTCATATTTTATTTAATTAATTTAAGATTAAAATAAAAATTAGTATACTAATAGTAGAGATAATTTTAAAGAACAATTGAGGCAGGTCGATAAAACTTCGTCTTTCGAGTTGAATTTTTTACTGGTCGATAATTTTCGATTTCCCTGAATTTTTCTCTGTGATCTATTCCTATTCCGTGTCGTCTCGATGTACGACCGGTCGATGCTTTACGCAGATATTTTTCTGCCCTGATTTTTATTCGGAACCGGACTGGAGGGGACGTCGGAAAATAGTCATAAATTACATAACTACGTGAGTTTTTGAACGGCCGCGATATCGATGCCTCGGATACTCGGCGTCGATTTATTATTCTCCGCTGAAAATACGTGCGACGAGTACGGCCGGAAAGAAGGAAACCTCTTTTGTTTTCCCTGACCCTCTCCCATCGCGGAAACGTCTTTCGGAAACGTCGATACTGTTGTGGAGAGAGAAACGATAGATATCAAAAAAAAAATAAAAACTGTAAATTGTACAATATAGCTGTCAAATAGAATGGAGGTTGAAATAATTTCGATCAAAATTATTTTATCCAAGAAATTATTATCTTAACGGATTAGTTTATAAAACAGTTTTATAAAACAGTTTTTTGTATAGTCATGCAAAATATCGATGCTATTCTGTATGAACATGTAACTTCAAAATAATTCTATAAAAATTTACGAAGCTTTCAAATGTCATTAGCAATAGCGAATTAATATAATATATTAAAATAATAAATTATAAATATATAATTAAATTATATAGTATGAAATTAATTGTTATATATTAAGTTATAATATATACTGATGACTGTATGTGTATTATATATTTTTCATGTAGTCTTCATGCAGAAAATCTCAATTCCTCCTTTATTGACCGGCGTAAATGGCGATAAGGGACTTCGGATAAAAGACTCGCGTTTAGAAAAGTAAGTGAACATGTTTGTGTAAGTGTGAGAGGGGATAGCAAGCGGTGAAAATAGAGAGAGAGAAGAGGGGAAAAAACACACCAAAGGAGACTGGAGCAGCAGTTCTCCAGGGTCTCCTTTCAGATAATGCTGGAATGCCGTTTCTTTTTTTTTTCGACAGCCCTGGCCATCCTCCCAAAAGTCAAATTCGCGCCGATAATAACTTTTCTTCAGATTTCTTTTTGTTGTCGCGGTTTGCCGCCCGCCTTGAATGCATTCTCGGTAAAATTTTGTTTTCAAAATTTATGTATTAGGGATTATCCTGTCAGATTACTCAGAAATTCCACGTGGACTAAAAGATAACGCGTGTTATAGATTATAATAAAGCTCGATTTTTATCTTTTCCGGTGTCGATTTATAGAATTGTTTCGTGATTGTAGATGTTTTTAGACTGTGATATTGATTTATAATTGTAATTAACTTTATATATATATATAGTATTAAATTACATCTAATTTGAATTACTCAATAATCATTTCTATAAATTGCCACTGCTTCTACTTGTTAGTTTAATTCAAACAATTTAACTAAAAAAATATATTAAATTAAATTTGATTATTTACTAAGTGCATACGTTAATGTGAATGTTGTACTTTGAAACTAATCACAGAAATGAATTGATTTACATTTTGATACATATGAAGCTTAAAAGTAACAGAATGTTATTTTTTAACTTAAGGAATTGGATTGCTTTTGCTTCTTTGATATTTAACCGTGCGTGAAAAAAAATAATAGATGTTATCTCTAATTTTTTTGCTATCTGTGTTAAATATTACTCAATAGATGATTTAAGAAAAAAAAAATCTGCTTGAATATTAGTAATTTGTATTCACTAACGCGAAAATAGATTGATTGGCATTTTAAACATCACCTGTACGTGAAGTAGAAGAGCGTGCTAATGATTGCTGTTAATGACTCACAACATTATGCGACGACAGCAAAATTGTATAGGTATTTAACCGTTTGCTATTAGCGATGGTATTATAAAAATGAATTTTTAAGAGATAATATTTTTGAGAGGGACTGATAATATTTTTAAGTCCTCTTCCTATCAGCGTTAATTTCACGTAGACATGTTAAATGTAAATTTTGTTCAAACAAATATTTACATACAATGGATCGTCTTTGAATCTTTTTTAAATTTAAAAACGTTGTTTTATTTTCAAAAGTGTTTTATTTCGTTCCGAAACTTTAAGCTAACCAACTATAGCGACAGATCACATTTATGATACACAATCTCTGATTGTGTCAGATATGATATCATCGCTTCTTTCTTTAGATCTTTTGTAAAACGGTTTTCTAGACCTGTCTAACTCATAAATGTCATGCTTGCGTGACCAACCATCGAACAAGAGAGAAATGTAGAACGAGAAACATCTATATCTATATAGATAGACAGCTTTATAAACGATGTAACGCAGCAATCTGTGATAGATTTAGTGACACATGAGAGAGCAGAAAAATTCAATAAGACAGCATAGAATATTCACTTTATATTTTCACTCAGCTGAAATTACAAAGTGAAAGAGACGGCATAATTAACAAGCTGCAACCTTCTTAATTGCGTTTCGTATTTTTGTTAAATGCATCCATTAGCCTCAAGGCTAATGCCACGATGCTTATCAGTTCAGAGAAGCAAACAGGTTAATATGTTCGACGAATCACTAACGGCCGAGAAACTATGACAAGTATGTAGATATAACACATCATTTCACTAATAATGTATTTCCTTAATGATGTCGATTTAGAATAAATAGTTGTAAAGGCAATGTTGTCATATTAACCGAGTATTTTTTCTGTAATGAGGAATGTCACAGGCTTGGCGACAGGGTTTTCCACATGGATGATATTTATCATGGTTACGAGATGAATAGACATAAATTTTACAAGGATTTGATTCGAGGGCAGTTAATTAAAGAAGTCAAAATCAGGCCGCTCACCCAGCTCACCCTTCTCTCTACCAGCCCGAAGTTCCTTACGACTTCGCTCGGCGGCGAGAGAACTTTCCTACTTCTTTAGAAGTTCCTGGCAGATTTACCGTCTCCTAATAAATCGCCGGGGCGATTAGAATTAATGCCAGATTAATTCCAACGGCCTTGATAAATTCTTATCTCGTGACCGCTCTTTCCCCCGGGCTAAGAATGTAGACTTTCGAGAGGTGTAGACCTCAATTTCGTGCGAAATTACTAATTTTTTTCAGAACAAATGCAATCTCCTCGCACTCTCTCCTTTTTTATTATATATTATATGTCTATAGGACATATATCATAAAAAAGGAGAGAGGGCTAATAATATTTTATTAT
>Ga0157363_1002061_pt1 | contig 17415 bp, 9 predicted proteins | sample AttsexASBM1_FD_111477 | JGI IMG/M metagenome (GOLD analysis project Ga0157363, IMG submission 111477) | Fungus gardens microbial communities from leaf cutter ant in Ribeirão Preto, State of São Paulo, Brazil - Atta sexdens ASBM1 | ecosystem: Host-associated > Fungi > Mycelium > Unclassified ... | reverse complement strand
TTAAGCAGATATCTATATAAGCAGAAGCTTTAACGAGAAGACAAGAGATTTTTTTATATTTATAATACTTGATATCTGCCTTTATTTATTGCTTTAAAAACTAATTCTTTTTTCTGATAGATGCAAGTTATAAGATACGCGCAACATTTTTAAGCTTAGTTATAGCATTCAATTAATTAATAATTAATAATTTATCGCAACAGACTCAACCCGATTGTAAAACGATGTCTTGTCGGAGCGCCGTTAATTATACGATATACATAACGTGAAAGATGAGAATTGCGCAACCCTTAGACGTCTCGCCAAAATGTCATCCCATATCGCCGTCGACAAATCGCGCGTGAGTTCGAAAGCGTCTAGTCTAGTCTGGTCCGACACACACGTCGCGACTTAAACTAATCTCATGACTGCAGGACGTCTCTTCTCACCCGAGGGACCTGACATTCGTCGTTACCTAACGTCGCCTCGCGAACGCGTTTTCGCGTAAGATAGATGAGTCGAAATTTTCGAGGCAAAAGTTCCCTCATGTTCTCTCTCTCTCTCTCTCTCTCTTTCTTTCTGCCTTTCTCTCCCGTTTCTCTCATTTGCACTCTCTACCTATTCTCGCGAAGAAAGGCCCGACAACGATATTGGACCCGTCTCGCGGCACTCGGCGAGTAATATGCGCGTACCTACCTTAATAGTATACATAATCTCTCTGTCACACGGGCACCGAGACGATGAAGAGGAGCTTTGCCTGAGATGCAGATGGGTTGGTAGTAGTACTTGTGCTTCTTCGTCAGACGCTTCGGCTCTTATATACGCGACGGTGCCAACGTGGTGCAGTGAAAGGGGTCATCCCTGCCCTCTCTTCACAATACACTTCTTCTTCTGACCAGTGCATCTTCGGAAAAATGCTTGGGATGAATCAGGAGTGGAGACTCCGTACGTTTTTTTCCATCTTCCTCTTCATCCGCTCCTTCTCTTCTGACTTGTCGATCCCCACTTCCCGCCCCCTCCTCCGCATGTTGTGTGAACAGTTTAGATCGATACCGGTATGGTTTTTGATTATCGGACATCCGGCCTGTTCTTCAAAAAATAGAGAGACAGAGAGAAAAGGCGAAACATAAAATAATTCGCTCATGAACTTGAATTTTTCACCGATTAATTGGATATTAAACAAGAGAGTAAATAAGTTAAATTACATTAATTTGAAAAATACATTATTCTGTAGAAACAATGTAGAAACGTAAAATATATTATATCTGAAACTATCGTAAGTATATTATATCTGAAACATCGCAGTTGAGACTTTTTAAGGCGCTTTACATCACAGTTATTCGAAATAGTTTTATGCATAGACATAATAAAGGAAATTTAATCTACTTTAATCTAATTCTGTCATAAAAAAATATCAGGCGATCAAACTGACACTTTGTGCATAAAAAAATCTCAATTAGTAGAAACGTAGTGTCGTCATAAATCGATAAATCGATATCTCTTTCGCGGAAATAGTATTGATTTGCGTGTACGATTGTACAATCGCGATTCCATGAAGTGGAGCAAAGCGTGTTGCGCCTGAAGTACGCGTAGGGACGACAATGTCTAGGTCGATTACGGCTACATCGCCGTAGCGTCGCGTTGTGAAAACGATTTCCTCGCGCCATTCATAACGCCACGACACGTAGCGCGATAGCACGTCAGGGTAATGCATGCACGCGGGAAGCGCATACTTTATGCGCGCGTGTCTAGTAGCTGATAAGCCGCTTGTTGAATTCCACCTACAAATGATAATCCTAATACGGTCGACACGTATATTTCTTCGCGACGGTATGTTTGTGTTTATGAAGGTATATTTCTGTTGCTATATGTATTGTATTACACATGTATTTACAAATGATTTTGATAACAACGTATTTTAATAACAATCACCGTAATACAACATAAGTATTTATATGTGTAATCCATCTATTTTATTCTATTTGTTTGTTAATTAAATTTTAGCTACATTTTTTTTCTTACAAATTTAAACATTATAGCCTTATATAATTTATAAGTAAATCTTGTATATAAAGTATTAACAATAGAGAAAGAATAAGATATTAATTGAATGAGAAGATAATTGTCATAAAGTATTGAATAATTTTTGTTATGAAATAATAATTTATATATGTAAAATATATAAGTTGTAATAACTTGTACAGATTTTACATATATAAGTTATTATTTACATAAATTACTTAAGACTTCATATATAGTTATTACTTATAAGTTGTTTATATAAAGATATAATGTTTAAATTTGTAAGAAGAAAATTTAGATAAAGTTTAATTAATAGATACAATAAAATAGACGAGATATATAAACACTTACAGTGATTATTATCAAAATCGTTTGTTAAATATATAATTTGCAATAGTAATAGAAATATAATATAAATATAGATAAACATTATATATAACATTATATATAACATTTTTCTATTATTATTGTAAATTATATCTTCCTTGTGCATCTGTTATAAAATTAATAACAAACACTTTCAGGCAGTGATTCTTTCTTTGATATATGTATACACATACACGTATATATAAATGAAGTTTTCGTACGGTCGACGATTGAGTTTTGAGGTTGAATTTATGACATCATTATTGTGTTGAAAGAGAGTATGGCAATAACAGCTTGCCGTTTTCAGGAATCGCAGAAATCAAAAGATTATTACGCAGTACTGCATGTCGCGCTTCAACGCGCGTGTGTCAATATATATTCTTGGAAATCGGAATCTTCACAGCTCCGTTGTACGGATGCAGCCGTTTACGTATAAAATGTTTCCCGTTTCTTTCTTAATGTAATGTAAACGTATCCAATGTTGAACCACGCGTTGACCTTTGCGATCGCTATCGGCTACTTTCGACTTTTACAATTATCACCAGATCGTAAATACGTGAGTGAATTATTAAGAGAAGCACAATTAGAAAAAACGACAAATCGCAAAGAATTGTTCACCGTTTGCATAACAATTCGCTGAAATTAATCACAGTTGTTTAGTTTCGCGATAAAATCATAATATCATTATTGCTTATTTGTTCTGAATTAAAAACAATTCCAATAATAATTATTAAAAATATAACACACTTTAAGATATATAAAAAATTTTTTATCTAAAATATAAACACTTTTTCTTTTTAAAAATTGTAAAAATTTTCTAGGTAATTTAAGTTAATTTATTTATTAAACATTGTTTAAATTATGATTTATATATGCAATAAATACAAAAAATTTGCAATAAATTATATTCACGATGTGAAATTTTCTCTAAAAACTTTTATTAAAAAAAACTTTTTGAAAAAAAAATTTTTTAAATGTTTGTTTATATTTTATGTATTATTAAATGTATTATATATTAAATATTTATTTTATTATGCTTTACTTATATTTATAAAGAATCAATAAATCTGTCTCTCAGTTTTGACACGAAGACAGTTGACTTCAAAACCGTTCGTTCAACCCTGACATTTGTCGCCGGCGCCCCAAAAAGTCTTGTGATTTACAATTTTCGCGAACTGCCAGTGGTTTTATTCGTTGCAATTCGTTTTACCTGTATGCACGGTCCTTGAAACGAATTACGTTGATCGTTACGCGACGCATTCCTTATGATCTTTCCAGCTGCATCTCGAGAAGCTGCAATCTAGCGATCGCGAGCGAGGGGTGGCCATTCGATTCCCGAATGTGCAATCTGCCCGACTTTTATTGTCCGTATAATTAGGCACTCTTTACGTTATTTATACGATAGCCGCGCCCCTTTCACCTGAAAATTTGCGAGCGGAATTTTGCGCTCTCGCTTTTGACATTTTCATAACGACGCGAAAGACCAAGAATGAGCGACTCATTGATCGTCACCGACTTCTCGCGCGCTACTTAATTCTTTATTCGAATTGGTCCGGCTCTTTTTCCTGGTAGCGTCGTAACGACTGGAGCAGAAAGTCATAAAGAGAGAAAGAGACAGAAACAAAGTTTAAATTTAAAACTGTTGCTTGCGCGAGAACGTAATTGAGCAGAGAAGTTTCTTATTCTATTGGGAAATATAGTTGGTTTTATTTCCGCGCTTATTAAAATTAGATTACGCTGGAATTTCACTTATCTAACAGTCACGGGAAAAACACATGGGACTAACTCTCTTTAAATTTTAAGAACCGCAGGGATCGCCAATTTCGATGCTGCAACACAAAATTATTACGTTCCCTCGTAGAGCTGCTACAGCTGGCTTATCAGTCATGTGTCGAGTGGCATCGAACCATCGGTTTCGCGGGTACACGCAACAAGCGGATAACGTTGAAACAACCGACACGCCTGCAGATATTGTACAGCGTATCAAAGCAAGTACCCTAGCAATACCGCGCGCGCTTTGCGTAATTTCCACTCATTCAGTGCCACGAGGCCCAGAATGAACGCCTCCGCCGCACCAGCCTTGGTATACTACGTGTTCTTATCATTTTTCGTAATCTCGCATGAATAATTAACGTGTACGGCGTTTTACTTTTTTGCACGGCATCTACGCTATTAGAAGTCAAAGGAGCTATTGTATCCCTTGAATTAAATAACATTTTGTTATTTTTAACTTTCATATGTGTCAAAATGTAAATTAATCCATTTCTATTTGTAATTTAATACTTCGAGAGGTCCTGTTGTAAGTAAATAATGAACTAAAGTAAATATTAAGTTAAATTGAATCAAATTTAATAAGCTTCTTAAGCTAAATTATTTTAATTAAATTAATTATAGGCTGCGTTTCATCATCAGGAGACATATGCGCAATATGACCTACACTGTCATTCAAGGAAAGGCTAGCCACTAACTGTTTACACCGTAAGTTAGATTACCAGACCTAATATCAATATTTTCAGGACAGACGGTGTCTGAGGCAGTAGTTGATAGAAGATTATTAAAGTATTTAAATCTCGTAGTTAGTGCTTCATATAAATTATGATGTACTATGAGCTATTTTTTGATGCTAATGTTTTAAATTGAAATAACTTTTTTTAAGATAATAGAAAGGCGGTTCGAAAACTAGAATGCAAAAATTTTGAAAATTTTTTTCTGATTATTTAAAAAAAAAGAGAAACTGCGCAACTTAGTTTTTGATTCGCCTTTCTATCTTCAAAAATATAAAAATTACTTTAGTTTAAAAAAAATAATGACGGTACACCAAACTGATGTCAAAACGCACAAAACACAACACAGTGTTGTAGACATGCTCATAAGTGAATCACATATAAACCTTTAATATAAGTATCTCGACGGTTGCAATCACGACAAGTGATCTAAAAATATAAGATGAATTCTGAGATCCTATTAAAATTATATTTCCAGAACAAAAATTTCAATTATTCGATACGGAATCAATCGATGAATTCCGGATTTTTTTCCGGAAAGCTCGGGCACCTGGCAATCCTAAATTCATAAGCAATTTAAAGTATTTTTGTGGGCGCCGTTTCAAATGATGTCTTTAGCTATTGTGCCTTTATCTCAGTGAGAAAATTAGTTTTCTTATATGTATGTTATAATGAAAAAAAAATTAGCAAGTTTTTAAATCAAGTAACGCGCGTTTACCAAACAGGTAGTCTATTTCAAATCCAAAAACCGAGACCTGACCTAAAGCCAAATTAGGTCACCTACCAAATATTACAAGCAGTTAGCCTAAATATTTAAAAAATTAAATTTGGGCCGCAGCCTAAATGCATGGAGTAAACGTAGCCATAATACAACATACCGAGTAGGAGCAATGATGACCTATAGAAATGATTAATAAAATAATTCAAATTTAAAAAATCAGTGAATATAATTTGACATTATGAATATAATAATATAGTGGCTGCTTAACGATAAGGTCATTCACCTCGCCCTTCGAACGGAGATAACCCTCGAGGAGTTCGAGCGAGACGATGCGACGCAATCCCTTTTATTAATCTTCATATTCGAACGTACCTTTCTCGCGAGTTTCCACGGCCATATATCGACATTTACATCGTGTCATTCGTGTGACGCAGCATCGCGAGGATACCGCGCGTGGTCTCTCTCGGAAGGCGATTTGTCCGAGAGCGCTGAGACAGGATCTGCCTTTAAGGCTTGAAAGGATTTGTTCTTCAAGTTGCGCGCGTGGCGATTGTCCCGTCTTATTCTTATCAAATCTGCTTGTATCAACATCAACGATCTTGTCCACGAGAAGGATAGAATGTCATGGGCGAAACCGAGTGGCTCACAACAGAAAAAGAGTGAATGGAGCTTTCAAAATTGGAAGATTAATAGATCTTCAATCTTTATATCTACGTTGACCAAGAAAAATTGTGTGTGACATAACCTTTTCAGAGTAACAAGATTAGAAAATCAATGTCCTATCGCTATCAGTGAATGATGTTTCATCGAATCTTCATTCGATGCCAATGGTGGCGATGAGCAAACGATTGAAATAGTTATCTTCTGGTTTCAATCGGTTTCATCTCACCGACACATTTCAATCGCGAAGGCGCGCTGGGAATGCGGACGATTGAGTCATAAATCCTGCTGAAAAATTCTAATTAAGATTGCACCCGGCTGTTCAAATCGTCGAGCATTCCTGTTTCGTCGGGGATGCTAGTAAGAAAAACGAGAAATAAATCGAGACCTCCCAAAGGAAAGGTATGCGCGAGAATGATCCTTACTATTTAATAAACTCGCGAATACGAGTAAAGCTCAACCGTGCATTGTGCAGGTCCTCCAAAATGGATATTCGCACAAGTCACGTTTCGTATATAATGTACGTACATATATGTATATAATGTTGGCAGACAGAAACCTAAGACGCATCGTGAATTAATAAGTAATCTTTTTTGTAATAATATTGGATGAATCATTTTTGTATTTTAAAATCAGAGATTTTGTTTACTGAATAACCCATTTATTTATCCCATTACATATAAAAATACTTACAAAAATACATTTTTGTTTCACGATTTATTTATATAGTTGGAGATAACTAATAAAACGAATTAAAACTTATGATACTGATATAGGCCAGTATTCATAGTTGATCCTTATATTTGAGACTATCTTAAGTACAGTTTTAAGATGTCATAAACCAATCAGAGAGCTGCATTAGCATTTTAAGACATTATTTAAAATGATCTTGAAATAAGAACTGACTGTGAATTCCGGTCATAATTGGATAACTCTTATTGTTAATACACACGATTAGATTATTCTTGTCTTGCGCATTTCTTTTCTTTGAAATATTATTATAGGAGCACCAAATTATAAAGTTAAAATAAGTTATAATATTTGTGCACAATTTTTTAAATACGCAACTTTATAAATATTTTTCAAAGATATTGAAGTATATAAGAATTAATTAAATTTTGTATACTTATAAAAGTGACGAAAATTAATTCAGAACACGGATAACCTAATGTATAGTAAAAAACTGGAAAATCTATTAAAAGTTAATAACGCTTTTCTCGATTTGTAAATATACATTTGTAAAACATTTAAACTTTTTATAAATATTTTATCCTTTCAAAAATATAAAATATTTATTGTATATTTTCTACTTTTTTTTACATATTCTCGTGTTTTATAAAAATTCGTAAAAATTAAATTATTTTTTATTTTTCCAGAGTTTATTCAAATAAACTTTTGCATATAAAAATTAATAATTCCGATTTAATAACTGATGATTTAATACCTGATTCTGACTAAAATTCAAAACGCTAATAATACATGCAAGTTCACACGCAGATTATGTTAATCGCAGTATCAGTGTCAGCGATATAAAAATACAACGGATAATGCAAGATCGCATTATCTGTTGGAAGAACTTTGGCAAGAATGTCGATGGAGGGAAAATGAAAGGCGTTCCTCGTAGGAGATGAGATGCGCTTCGTAGGAGACGAGATGCATAATCCAACGTGAAAAAACGTGCAGCTGTGGCGCGACCGTTGAAACATTTCAGGTCGACTCTATCGGCGCAACGTTTAAAGTCACAATTTGCATTCCGATGGGTGGTAGCCTCGTCGTCCCCCGTGGAATTACTCGGTTGGGACTGCACGCTCACACGCGAACAAATCGCCATGCCGCAAATCGAGAGGAATCAGCTGAGGAGACGAGACGGTCACGTAAGTCGCGCGTGTACCTACTTACAAGGGATATATGTCGTGTGGGTATGTACACGCGTGTACGTACACGCATGTCGCAGAATCGAGCTAATGAAGTGACAACCTCAATCTCGAGTCGCGGAAAACCGAGATGCAAATGAAGGAATGAGCGCACGAGGATATGCTATACTCTGGCAATCCGATTGTTATACTACGGAGTGCTCTTAACTTTAAGCTCGTCGAGTACCGCGTCAATATTTGGTACACAGGTAAGCGCGTGGTATGTATTGGCGGTAGCTCTTTCTCCTCTCTCTCTCTCTCTCTCTCTCTCTCTCTCTCTCTCTCTTTCTTTGAGAGAGATTACTTTTTTTTTATATTACATAAATGCCAGTGCAGACAAGATTCTTCACTCACTCATTGGCAAATATGAATTATTACCACGGAAGAAGTAAAGAATTTTGTAAGAATTATTACCAAGGATATACGCCTTTGCTTCATTTCAAAGTTGTAGATTTCTCCATTGATTTGTAATGGAGCTTACTTTAACTAGGATGTTACAAACGGATATCTTCGGTATTTCGCTATAGGCTACAAATAGTAATATGCACTACGTAATGTCAGTTAATTTTTTCATGACAAGGAAACACCTGCTGCGAATGAATAAAAGAATTCGAGGTAAAGATAGTTTTCCACGTACACAGTAGGCAAGACATTCGTGCTGGAATGCAGGAAGTCCGTCTTTTTAAATTACTGTTCAGGTGATAAAATAGTAATGACAATTGAATTAATTAAATAAAGGTGTCTAGGAGATGTATGCTGCGAATGATTGTTTCCTTCTTCAACGAAAGACATCAATACCGGATTGCGTTATTAATAATTGCACAAACCGCCTCATCTTATAGCAATGACATCGTAATGCGGATGTCTCCTCTAGACAATTGTTATTATAATAAAAAGAAATATTTGATGACAATGTATTATTATATAAAAAGTAATAAAAAAATTGTAAATAATCATCGTGAAAGCCTAAATGTATAATTTCAATCATCCATTTTTACAAAAAGCGACTGGTTTAATTAATGCACAAGTAAAGGCGTTTAATTTCTACCTAAAAAATATATTTCAAAAGCCATTTTTACTAATATAGATTAATTGAAATTTCAGTCTTACTGTATGATTTACTTTTTCTAATTTCTAAAACATAGAAAGAATAAGTTTGCCGAAGTATCTAAACATTTATAATTTGTAATTTATCATTCCCAAATTTTTAAAACTAGGAATAAGTATTTCTAAAAGGAATAAGTATTTCTAAAACTATATAGAAAGAATAACTTTGCTGAAGTATCTATAAATAATTTTATTGGAACATCAAAAAAAATAATTATATAGGGCGCTTAAACGATGGGCGATTGTTAGAATGTCAAATTTTTTTGCAGCATTGCTTGAGCATCCCACATAATTATTTCTATAGTCTAACAAAATTATTTTCAAATCTGTATCACGTTAAATTGTTACATAATTTAACAAAATCATCTTTTAGAAAAAAATAAAGAATTAACCCGAGGTTTAATTAAACCGTTAGAGTTAATCTTTACATTGATAAAAATGGATATATGAGAGATAGAATTTTCTGACAAATCTGCTAATCTATTGTGACAGATCGAAGCAGTGTCTGCCATCATCGGACGTGACAACGCAGAAAGGATCAATTAGGAAAGTAATCCGGGATCAGGGTTCCGATCGAGGTACGCTCCTGATAATCGTGTGCAGGCGTATTACATGTAACACAAAACCGCAGGCACTCCACAGGCGTGACGTCGGGACATCATAGAGGCCGCGTTACATGCCGCGGTGTCATAATGCGCGCGTCCTTTGGTGCGGCTTCTCGCGCGCGGCTTCTTGCGCAATCGCATTTAATAACGTCAGCCCCGGCGCGATTGCCGTGCTCGCTGCAGCTCGCGCTAACGCTTATGACAGTTTAACGAATTTTCACAGCAGAACGAGTCGAATAAATTTCAACTGGTGAATTTACACAAAAAATTTACACGACAACGTATACGTTGCAACATTTATCGAATTAAGCCATGCGCTCGATTGGGCCAACGACCGAGATTTTCTCTTTATGTATCTTTTTTTTTTCACCTTTCTCGCGTGCATGCCTTCGTAATTATTTTAATACGTATATAATAGTGCAGAAATAGTCGCGACCGAAGTGATATCGACGGCTGGCCGGTTCACGACCGGCGCCACTCCTGTCACCTCGAGAAGCGCCTAATATCGTTGCGCAACTCTCGACAAGCACGGTGTAATATAATCTTTGCAATTACCATTCACATCGGTTTTGATCGCTGAAAATTTTTTACGACGCAAAAGCCACTTCTCAACCAACGCGTAAAAGTGGAAGTCTGCGCTAATAATTTTATCTGTTGACCAACTCGTTAATTTTACTGTTTAGACAGGCACGTATCTCAGCTATATGTGTGAATCCTCCCACAAGTTATTTATGCATCAATTCATATGATAATTTATAGCTGGCTAGATGTTGTTTCAAATTTTCTAAAGAACGTTAAGAAAAGCGTCATATGTCATATTCTGCAACAAAAAACTTGATTATTACATAGAATGAATTTTAAATCGAATTAAAATTAAAACATTTTTATTCAACATACAGCCTTGGCTATAAGTATAAAGTTACACCCTCGATTTATTGTATTTTCTTGAAAAAAAAAAACGATAATGAAAGCTAAAAGAGGAATTGACGTAAACGTTCTATTCTAAAGAAAAAGAAATTAAAAAGCAATTTTATTGAAAAATTGTTAATTCTCTGAGAGGACTAATAAAATATTAAAATTATTTAAAAAATAAATATTATTTTTTAATAAATTTTTAATTTATGTTTTTAATTTATTTTTTATTCAAACAGTAGTATGTTTACGTCCATTTGTGGGATTTATTTATTTATTTACTTATTTATTTATAAAGGCTAAAGCTGTATTTCTTCAAACATCTGATATATGAAGTTAATTAAAAATGCTGATTCACGCTTCATGTTGCTTGCATTTTAAATTATTAGGATAAAAATTTCTCATAAGATAGATGGATTATATGGTAAGAGAGAGAGAAATTTGCGTTTAAGAAACTGGTACGTGTTCTGCCGAGTTCTCATAAACTACTTCGTCCCAGATTATTCGATTTATTTGACCGCTCTTGGACATTCGTTAAATGTCCTTCGTGTGAGTTACCCCAATGACGTAATTCTCGGTGATATTCAGTGTACATCGTGTACACCTGCCACGCGAGGGTTGAACCGGATCGGATATTTCATGAATGTCGGCCGAGATACATATGTATAAATAAACATGCCAGCCATCGCTTTATTCGCGCTGAGGCGACTTGATCGAAAAGTGAGAAGAGGTACAACGCGTAAGGTGCTTTTAATAACTGGTTTGCGATATCCTGCTCACAGCTTATAGCTTCAGCATTAACATCTGATGCACTTTGCACGCAAGTGAATTATGTATTTTGTGTTTCTCCTTTCTAATATCTGTGATTTGACTTGCTGCCCCTTTCTCTCTTATTATATTCCCCATCGACCAAATTTTTATCCGACACTTTAATTAAGCGTTTAGTGTCCAGGAACAAGGATTTACATAGAAAAGTTAATTGCTTAGTGAACAACCATCATTAACTAAGCACTACTTTACAAATACATAGATAAACGTGTGCTCAGGATATAATAATTTAGGATAATTTTATTTTTTTTTTAATTTAAGTTTCCATTAATAGCACAGAAAAGATATACGTTATTTATCGCATCACGAAGTAATAATCCTAATGCATACTCCTTTCTAATCCTTCGAGACAAGAATGTGAAGAGACAGAATCTAACAGAGTTTTGCACAAAACAACATTTTCATAAGAATTATTTAATATCTACAGAAAAAGATTGTAAACATCGCGTGATTTCGTTTACATTGTTTTTCCCATCCTTCAAGTCCCATTATAATTTTAAAACATTTTTATTCTTTTATCAGTTAATCATAAATACACTTCATTTACATATGACAATACGCCGCGCTAGCTAAAGAATTAATAATTACACCGAGCTACAAATAATCGCACTTACAAATAATCACGCGATAATCATCATCGTGCGTTATCATTTAGAGATTTTAGATATGCCGGTTATATAAACGCAATTGTCAATTATTGCAGACCAAGCCGAAGTCCCGCCGATCGAAGGGATAACGAAGTGATATTTCATCCTCGCTTAACTCTAAGCAGCAATTATCTCATAAATAACATCGACAGACCGCTCGCCACGTGCACTCATTAGTAAACTTGACCCTGCTGTTATTACTTGCTTGTATTCGCATTATATTAAATTAAAACGATTATTTGTTTACAAGAATTGTTTACCGCAGACGGACGTGTACGTTTGTTGATTTTCAACTGAACGAATAATTGCGAATACATAAGCGTTGGATATTTATTCTAGCAGAACGGTGTATAAACTGAATTTCGGAAAACGAATGTAATTAAACAAATCTGTCGGTGCACTATTTCAGCAAAATTATAATAAAATTCTCTCTCGCTCTCTCTCTTTCCCTCCCCTCCTTCCTCCCTCTCCTTTTTCTTTCTCTTCCTCTTCTCTCCTTTATTATTCCTTTTCGATTATTTTCATAATTCTTTATTTTTATTGTTTTTATTTTTGTTTTATGTTGCCTTATTTTGTATTCTTTTGTTATCGATTTTTTACTTTCTTTTTCATTTGTCATTTTTTATGTTTCTAAAATGCTTGATCTAGAATATTAATAAACGCCTCCATCCATCTATCTATAATCTATCTATATTTATCTATATATCTATCTATATTTATCTATATATTTAACTCTCAACGAGAGAATAAATGATTGTTAAATAACTCCTATCATATTTCACCAACTATCATATTTCACAAACATTATCGTAAATTAATCTACTAAAAATTAATCTACTAAAAATTAAAATGTCACATATTCACATTTAGCTATTCACATTTATTCCTCTCAAAAGATTATATATCCATTAAAACAAAGTTGCAGTATCTCTTGCAACATTTTCTTTTCATACTTACGAGCAATTAGATCATCAACTAATCGATTAAAGGTAGAATACGACCGCGAGTGACATGCGAAAAAAAGAATGCCGCTAAATCTTTGTTCAACTGGAAGGCTGCGCAGCGCAAAGATGGGTCAACCTTTCGCCTTGCGATTATGTAAGGCCTCGGACTGACTGACCTTTAGGTTCGTTCATGGCATGCGGCATTTACGTAATTTACCGATTACGATGTATTAGAGTCTGGCTTGAGTTGCGCCTGGAGAAGAGTTCTCCTTCTAACGCCGATATTATATTTTCAAACATGCACCAGATTACAGCACACGTTTATCTTTCGAATTAAGTGTAAGAATATATTATATTATATACTATATGTATGTACTGAACATCTGTAATCTATATATATATAATTTAGATATGTGCGTGTATACATATTATATTACATATACGTATCTATACGATCTGCGAACAATCGACATAACAATTTTTTATGCGAATTTTGAAATATAAACTAATTGAGCGAAGTAATGTTTTTGATCTTGCCTTGAAGAAAGGAATAAACAAAGAAAGAAGAACGTTACTGAAAATGATGGAGTAAATAATAGCAGCGAATTAGCGTTACATTGTTCTATTTATGGACACTTATAGATATTATTTATAAATATTTATATTTGATACCACTTTTTTCTTTTCTTATTTAGAATTATTAACCATCTACAATCTAAATCTTTTATACTATAAGCAGAATTCATTCACAATTTTTTTCCTTATTTTTGCTCAAATTTAAATTTTTATTAAATAACATTTAAGTTAGAAATTATTAGATAATATAAGGAAGATGTTGAGGAGTAACTCTGAATTTTTATTTTTTTTGATAAAATAAAGAACAATAAAAAGACTTCGCAGACAACATAATATGCATATTAAAAAATAAACGAAACTTAAAAATAAGATTAAAGATGCCTTAAAGATGTCTAAAAGAAATTTTAAAGACATTTTCTGTAAAAGACGTAATAAAGTTGTTTTCAAGATGTTTTATATGTTCCGATTTGACTTTGTGCTATGTGAGTTTGGCTGTGTGATTAAATAGAAAAGATTGCAGATAGAGCGTTAAAAAATGAATATTAAAACTTTAATTCATTGAAATGCTGAGCAATAATTCTGCCAATCTAAAACATATCTTATTTATTATTTAAATTTATTTTGTTTATAATTAATATGGTTTTAAAATGCAATTAAAATTTCGATATTGTATAATATAAAATTAATATTAATTTTAAATAACATGATTAATTGATACAAAATTAATTTCGATTATATAATTTCATCAGTTTGAAATGATAGTATTGAATGATTAAAAAGATATTTTTAATAAATAAATTCAACTTTCAATATTTAAGTATATTATAATTATTTAAATATTCCAGAAATTTATTACACTCGAATATATATTGTGTATTTATACGAACTTCAACTTTGAACTGACAATCTAGTAGGTGTATTAAAATTGATATCGAAATTTCGACCACATACTAAAATATTTTATGCAGCGGTATAGGACTTTCCGAAATTCGCGAATAAAAATATTACAATAAGGAAGTTTTTGAAAAAATGAATAAAAAGATTATTTATAAATTTTTATTTTAAGCAATAGTTTGTGAAGTAATAAGAGTACAAATATAGCCAATTATGAACTATGTTTAGATATATAGATTACATATATAAATGCTGAAGTGGACGTTCACTAATATTGCATTTAAAAAAAAATGTCGAAGTATTGCGAAGCAAATGTTACTTATGATATTTTTTCCCGATATTTATTAGTTATGAAAAAATTAGATTGTGATGAAATATACATTTCTGTGAAACATATCTTATTAATTGTAAAAAATAAAAATTGCTAGAAATAAACTTTTATTTCGCCGTATTTAAATATTTAAATAAATTTTTATTTCAGTGAAATAAATGTATTTCTCACAAATATATAAATTTTTATATAAATATCTTTTTCTCTCAGTGTATCGCAAGCACGATTCATGGATAAGTGGCTGTCTAAACATAAAATTATATTTAAAAATCTTTACATCTCAATAACTACTAAAATAAAAATGTACATGTAATTTTACTTTTTCTTAATTTTTTGAAAATTTTATTACCGTAATATTTTGATATGCAAATTTCAGAATATTCTGTATAGTAAAGTAAAAAAAGAAACCTCTATTAAAGAGCAAATGCGTTTTTCCCTTTGATTGCAGCGTCCTCTGCGGCATCATCGAGATGTAAGCGGCTCGCACAGTTCGTATTTACCGACAGGCGCCGGTCGTTCCGTTAATGTGTTACGTTCGCGCGTTTTGCTAATCACATGTGTTGCGATCAGATAGTGTTTCGCGAGTTGTAGTTCTTTTTGCGTTGTAGCAGGTGTCATTAATAATAAGTATTGAACTTTTGTGTTGCACGTCGCGCAGGATGTTGGAATCGACTATTCAAGCCTTGGCAAGCAGTAGGACGATCTTGGCCAGCGGTTCCCCGAGGCGGCAAGACATAATGAGACAGTTGGTAAACAATCGTGCAGAGAATCTTTTTTTTTAAACGCTCTGTAGATGTAAACGATGACCTGGATGATTGCGCGATAATCGTTCGGGTAGGCTGTTAATCGTATTAACGTGAATAATAATGTTCATCAGCGTATCAACGTAGAAGTGATGACGTCCCTCTACGATGAGAAACTCGATAGATCCAAGTATGAGGGACATGGGGAATACGTTCAGGACATAGCTAAGTACAAGGTACTCGAAGTGTATGAACGTCTAAAAGAGGATCCGGTGCCACCGTCTCTGATAATAGGAGCAGATACCATGGTAACAATGGGCGATGTCATTTATGGAAAGCCTCGAAATGAAGTGGAAGCTTTTCAGATGTTGTCCAGGTAATAACTCCTACCCTGGATTACTCATCTGAATGTAATATGTATGCAACGTATATTTCTTAGCTTAGCGAATAAGCAACACGTTGTTTACACTGGTGTGTGTCTGAAAACACCAAAGACCGAACTCCAGTTTTATGAGTCTGCCAAAGTAAAATTCGGAGATGTATCGGAGAAACAAATCAGAGAGTATATTAAAACTGGTGATCCTATGTGAGTGTAGCTTATGCATTGCCATATTGCATTGCAATATTCAGAGTGTTTACAAAAATCTAGAAAATTTGAAATTTTCAGGGGATTTCTCTTTTACCTTTGAAAGTCAGGGATTGTTATGGAATTTTATCAGCAATCGAGGAAATTTTGGGGATTTTATTTTTAAATTTAAATTCCGTATCTTTATTAAAACATTATTTCATTATTTCTTCAATTTGCTTGATAAAACTATAAAATTTGCTGAACAAATTAAAAAAATAAGCATTAAGTAAGCATACATTTAGTAAGCGTACATTCCCATGTGCCTTGTGAATTCTTATATAAAAGTGAGAGTGACAATAAAAGACAATATACAGTAGAAATAAGTAGCACACTTACACTCACAGGCCAATATTCATAATTTGTTCTTATTTCAAAATTGTTTTAAATGATGTCTTAAAATATAAATATGGCTCTCTAGCCAAATTCATTAGAGTCGATTCTTATATTTAAAATCGTCTTAAGATGTCATAAATCAATGGAAGGGCCATGTTAACATCTTAAGACATTACTTGTACGTAAATAATTATTGTATTTATTTCAAAAATTAATATATCCGCAAATCTTATTACAAGTTCATCACAAGTTCATCACAAGTATTAAGTTTTTCAAAATATATTTTGAATCCTAGCAAGTGTAATACTTTAATCAAGATTATTAAATTAAAAAAAATTCGGGATGCCTATTATACAAAATTTCTTTAATCAATTTTATAGTCTTAAAAAAAAATAAATCCTTGTTTTGAGTATTAATGAGTTTTTCTAAAATATGTCATAAATATATCTTATGATTATTATCAAGAAAATATTCTTTGTTAAAGATAATCGTTACTTAAAAAAAAAAAAGGTAAATTGAGTAATTACTTTTCTTAATATTTTTCTGAGTGTATCTGTTCTGAGTGTGTTCTGAGTGTGTTGAGTGTTCTTTTTATCTTATCGATTTCGTAACTTCAATTGTATAAATATAATCTTGTAGAATCTCAGTTTTTTACCAAATTATAATAAATAATTTGTTTGCTTTTTCAATTTATTTTAAAAT
>Ga0157363_1002060_pt1 | contig 17416 bp, 7 predicted proteins | sample AttsexASBM1_FD_111477 | JGI IMG/M metagenome (GOLD analysis project Ga0157363, IMG submission 111477) | Fungus gardens microbial communities from leaf cutter ant in Ribeirão Preto, State of São Paulo, Brazil - Atta sexdens ASBM1 | ecosystem: Host-associated > Fungi > Mycelium > Unclassified ... | reverse complement strand
TTTTATTTTGAATATATAAGACACGAGAATTTTATGGTTGAATTTTTATTTTATCTTAATAAAAATTAATATTAATGTTAAGGGAACGATATAAGGGTACCTGGTGATGCGATTGAATCCGGATTGTCGACGAAAGCTGCAGCAGAATTGGGATTATTGAAAGGAACACCAGTTGGGACCTCATTAATTGACGCACACGCCGGTGGTCTTGGAATGATTGGATGTTACGCGTCAGATGTGTCCCCGAATTTCTCCAACCGATTGGGTTCGCAAGATACTTATGATAAGTAATTGCTCAGTCAAAAAGGAAAAGAATATAATATAAAATATATTGTATTTTTAGCTTTAATATGCGGCACTTCAACTTGTCATATGATAGTGAATGAGAACAAGATATTTGTAAATGGCGTTTGGGGCCCGTACTATAGCGCGATGGTGCCCGGTTTCTGGCTCAATGAGGGAGGTCAAAGTGCTACCGGAAAGCTGCTTGATCACGTCATTGATACGCACCCTGCGACGCCGGGAATTCTGATGAGTTTGAGCGGCAATAAGTGAGTTCGTCGAAACGAGACTGTAAACGAATATGTACGAAAATACATTTATTTTAGACATATTCAACAACATTTGTCCGAATTGTTGCACGTTATGGCTGAGCAGAAGAATCTGCAGAACGTGTCATATCTGACTAAGGATATACACGTATGGCCGGATTTTCATGGTAATCGTTCGCCTCTCGCTGATCCAACATTGAAAGGAATGGTATTGAGACACATATTCTTTTTTTGAATCTTATATTGATATAAAAAGATGTGTATATATATATATATATATATATAAAATTTTATATTATATATTATTTATTTATATCTTAGGTATCTGGATTATCTTTATCTGTGGATCAGGAAAATTTAGCGTTATTATACTTGGCAGCAGTACAGGCACTGACGGTATATTAAGAGCAAATTAAAAATAGTTCTAACTCATTAAAAGCTATAGTACAAAGAGTTTTATCTAAATCAGTTTTCATTATTTCATATATTCTATGTGAAAATACAAGAATATTTTTTTAAAACTAGTATACTTAAAAATTAGACACTGAAATGATTTTTGTTAGATAAAATCATCTTATTCACAATAAGGTAATATATTTTTTAATTAACGTTATATTAATTTTCAGTACGGTACGAAGCATATAATTGAAGTTTTATCGGCGGCCGGCCATAATATCGAGAGTATACTAGTTTGCGGTGGACTCAGTCAAAATCCACTGTTTATTCAAATACAAGCCGATGTGTTGGCATTACCAGTACTTTGCCCCGTGGAGCGAGAATCGGTTTTGGTAGGCGCGGCGATCCTTGGAGCATGTGCTACGAGAAAATATTCTATACATGAGACTATTCAGAGAATGGCGGGATCGGCAAACATAGTGAAACCAACGAGCGAATGTTACAAGTAAGTAAAAAAATTATTAATAAGATAGGAGAACAATTAAAAAAATATTGCATTTTTCTATAAAATTCTGGTGGAATACAAATTAACTTTAAAGAAAATTATTATATTATTATATTATTATATTATTATTAGTAATATTAAGTAATTATTTCTATATTATTATTTGATATTTATTTTAAAAAAATATATTTAAAAAAAATTTTCACATATCTTTATAAATATATTTCACATATCTTTTAATTATTTCAGATATCATTTTCGTAAATATCGCGTATTTAAGAAAATGGTTCAAGACCAGCAAGAATACAGGATATTAATGAGCGAAGAATTATAGCCTATTCTTCCGTCCCTTGTTTAAACAGATTAACAATAGACTGTGTTTAGTAAATCTTTTTATAATTGGGAGTTTGAATGAAGATAAATAATCTCCGAATATTCGATATTCAGGAGGAATCTCTGAGGCCTCGAGAAATGAATTTAATTTTATAGAAAGTTTCGGATTGAGTTTTCTGCAAAGAAACAATATTTCGCTGGAAAATATCGGTATTGCATCTGAAATATCATTTGCTCTAGTAATAGATAAAAATAATTACTTACTGTGACATTAATGATGACAATGGCAGTAATAGTTGTGTGCGTAGTTTGCGATTTACTACGTCGTTTTACAATGGAATTATTAAGAATCTAGAATACTGATATTATTTATGGTATAATACTGATTTTTAAAGTTTCAAAACGATGTTTTGCGGCGATGAATATTCCTTGCAGTCTAATTCATCTTGTGGTCTGAAAAAGACAATGTCTTTATTATTATTATATTTTTATATTCATTTAATTTTGGATCTCTATATTTTGAACCTCTATTGTAGTGCAAAAGTAGAAAAATATATGGGAATTTATATTGAAATATTCATTTATGTATAACTATTATCACACAGATTTTCTATCTGCATTATACTTTGTATTGTATGCTTAGATATTTCTCTTATACAAATTATATTCTTTTAATAAATTCTTCTTCCAAAAAAACAAGTTATGTTCATGATTTTCAAATCACAAATTAATATCATCTTCAGTACCAAAGATGAAACATCAAAAGAAAAGAGATTGGGAATTTAATTGGGAATCAAGCGGTTTCTACGTAACGATAGCGTGCTATTTATAATAAAACGGCTACAAAAAGGCACGAATCTATTTATATAGCGTCTATCAATGGGTGAATTGCGATTTTTAAACATTTTGCATAACATTTATGTACATATTTTGCTCTATTTGTCAAACAATCTGTATTCAAAACATATTTAAAACAATGTATGAAATACTTATATTAGGTTGACAGCTTCCTGTAGTACAATTTGAGCAAAAGCATTGTGCTTTTCACTATTACATCATCATTCGCACTGATCGTATCGCTAAATGTCTACTTTCATTTCTTACATACTAAATAAATATATAGTCCTCCGATTGTTGTCGAATTAAGTACATTACTTAACTTGTTACTCTTTCTTACATACAAGTATTAACGTATACCTTGCGCTCTAATTTCTAGAATTTACGGAATAATTCGCTAACTTCTTATCTTCCTCGTTTGAATTAATTTTTCTTCGTGTTCGGATTTGTCATCTCATAATATACTAATGTCGTTAGCTTTATCTTATAAATGCTGACTTACAGAATATATCGTGAAATGCAGGAATTGGAGATAAGCATATTTAAGTATTTTAAAAAAAAAAAGTTAGAAATAAATCCATATCTTGAGAAACTCGAGCTCAGTAATGAGATATTATCATTATTTTTATCCCCGAATTTAACACGTTATACTCTGCATAATTAAATCTAATTCATGATTTAATTATATCGGAAGTCTTTTATTCAGCTGTTCTATAAATACGCGTGTCTTTGCTAATTGTATTGACTAGATTTTAATACTTAGGAACTAGCGAATGTTGCTATTTCTATACTTGTCCATCATTGTCATACTATACATTACATGTTATTAAAAACAAATGCATATGAATTGTTAATAAATTAACATCGCGAAGCGATTATTCAGCATGGTATTAAAAAATTAAGAAATTTTACATATGCGAATTAAATATAAATACAAATTTTTTAAACATAATAATAAAATTTATAAATTATTTTGCATATAAACCACAATCTAATGTACGTGATATTATATGTGCAGATGAAAATGGATTAAATTTTCATTGTAAAGTAAAAAAGTTCATTTTAATTATATATTACTTAAAAATTAATTAAAATTATAAATTTGATGATACAATTAAAACAGCACAATTACAAAAATTTTAAGATATATTTCCTACAATATGGCCATCGCGAATAAATTTTTGTCTGATAATTTTTTTAATCACTTTACCCTTTCGTTGCATAATGGTTACCGCGTTCGTGGTTACATTTCGCTTAAATTTACCAAAGTACAAAGAGAGATATATTAATAATTGCACTATCGTGTTAACCTATTAGATTAAAAATGAAAAGTCAAAAAATAATAGTAACGAAGAAAACCGATAAATGGTTTAATATTAGCATTCGGTTCAACCATATACGACAATATTAAATTAATTTTATTTTATTCGATAAAAAGAACTAATTTGACGTTGACCTAAAGAAATTTATTATATCTAAAATTTTCTTTTCATTTTCACATATTATTTTATTATATATATGTTTCTATATATATAGTCATACAGATTTTATATTCTTTTCATTGTATATATATATATAGAAGTATCTTTAATATGAATCTCAGATATAATCTCATTACTTTATAGTCTTATTATGATAATAAGAATTATAGGATAATTATATAGATATGTCGCGGTTCCTTTTCATAAACTTCCGGACGGTACTGTGCGCTCATCATTTTAAAAGATAATCATTCCTTTCTATTTCTTGGCAAATCTAATATTTACTAAACTACGAATCTAATTAATCTAACTATGTTACAAACAGAAAACATTGATTTTTATTAGAGAATTCTTATAGAGATTATTTAATGCTACATATATTTAAATTATATAACAAAAAGTTAGAAAAGATATATGTTCTAAATTTTGCAATTTAATTTTAGAAGATTAAAATCTTATGAAATTGATGACTACATTATTGGAAGCAAGATTTGGAAAAATACTTAGAAATTAATTCTCAATTTAACGCTACATTAAATTAAGAAAATTAGAAAAAATATGTTTTCTCACAATTTAATTTAAAAGTATTAAAATTAGATGAAATTAAAATTACTACATTATCGAAAGCAAAATTTTCGAAAAGTCTTAATTATTCAAACACTAATATGCACTAACGGCGCGTTCTGATATGACTGCAATATGTATTCTTATCAGATTATCAGGATTTTCAGGATAACAAATATCGTAACAAGTACTTGACGACAATTGACTCCGTTCCGCTTTTCCTGCTTACGATATGTATGTATGCGATACGCGTGGATTTTAGTACCAGCCGAAATCCATACCCGCCAATTGATAAAATCGTTGATTGAATGGGCGATAAAAATCTCGAAGACGCTGAACCGCCATGGGATCGATGTAGGGATGACTGCGACCTTTGTTTTTTCCTGAAAAATAACAATCAATTTATATCGAACATTACATATTTTTGCAATATTCTATTGTGAATCAAATAATACATTTCGTAACAAGTTTCAAGATTGATTTTTAAACGAAGAAAAATTTTACTGTTAAAAATTAATGAGAAAGACCGACATATAGCTTCATTTCTGGAAAAATATCAAGTACTATACCATTTAAAATCAACAACGATCTTAAATCTCTGTTTATAATTTCTCGAAAATAGATTTTTAATGACAACAATTAAACCAATTACACTAATTAAAAGTAACATGACATTAATTTTCGCAGTCTCAACAATATAATTTTTATGTAACATCATATGTTATTACATTTATATGAGTTGAGTGTGAAATTATAATTATATTTGATATTATGTTATTTTTAGTTGATGTCGAAATAATTGTTGCAGTATGTGCATTCTGCTTCCCGATATAGAAATAACGATTTTTTGCTAAAGTATCTAAAAAACGTAGTTAAATAAGTTCTGAAAATAATCTTGTTGTATTAATTAAATTACATATTAATTTCAAACATAATAAGCAATGCTGCAAAAAGTTTTGGCACATTCCAGTTTGAATGTCCTACATAATTATTTTAACGATCCAACAAAATTATTTTTAGATCTGTGTTAAATTTTTAAAAACTTCAGCAAAACCGTTCTTTCACATGGAGGAATTTATTTTATTTTCTATATGATCTGCAAGTTCTCTTTGAGACCGATTTTCAACTATCCTACCGAGACAGTGCGGCGTTGCGCGGTCCTCCGACTTGAGCAAGCAAGGGAAGCCCTTAGTAGCGTTGAAATAGAAATGTTTCTCGCATATCACCCGCTTAAGACCCAGAAAATCCTGCACCCGAGTGACCTCCGTCACCGGGTCGGCGATCAGACGTTCGCCGGATACGAATAAAAACTGCGACAGCGGGAAGTACTGTAACCATCGTTCCAGGTGCCGCACATAGACTCCAATCTTCAGAGGCATCCAGGAAGTATCTACGATCTTCGATCCATTAAGGAAGGCCAGGTCTTCGAAGCGTGGCATCTTGCGACGCTTACTCTTCACCTGTGTGTAATCGGAGATCGCCCGGGTCACGGGATCCCTCACCACAACGATCAGCTTCATCCCTGGATTCATGTGCTTCACCCTTTTCGGCACTTCGCTTGTCACGAAATACGATGGCGTCTTCTCCATGGTGATCTGACCGATCAGAGTTGGAGGCATTCTGCGTCTGATTATTATTAAGAATTGTTAGAAACATATTATATAATTGAAGACATTGGCAAGTATTCATAGTTGAATTTTATTTTTAAGACTTAAGATGTTATGAGCCAATCAAAGAGCTGTATTAATATCTTAAACATTATTACTTAAGACGGTCTTAAGATAAAAGTTATACGGATTATGAATACCGCTCATTATTAGAAAAATTGTTAGAGACATTATAATATATTATAGAGAGTATCTCCAATGAAAAAAGACAATGAGATGGAGGAATGTCTCATGCAAAAGAACAAGTAAAAAATTCTTTAAAGAGATTAGTTTTGAATTTGAAACTATTATATTTTATATACCAACATTTAAAAAATGAAATTATTAAATTATTCATTTAATTACAATTAATTACTTTTAAAATATTATATTCGATATCTTCAGTCTTTATCTTTATTTCAGTAAAGATTTTTGTTTTTACTCGAAGAAATTATTATTAATTGAATGTAAAAGACAATTAGGAGAAACAGAATGGAATTATATATCTCGGAAATTTGTAATTACGAAACTTTTAAGTGGATGAGTGCTGTATTGCGTTTCAATCGTTGAAACGATTTGTCGCACGCACCTGTACCAACGAAATCCTTTAACGTAATGATGATCGAAGAAATGAACCTCGGAGCCAGCGGCACGAATTGCGGGATGTAATCTCAGGAACTCTAAAAGGGCTCTCGTTCCGCCTTTCTTCACGCCGATTATCAGAGCGGTCGGTAATTGCCGGCTTGGTAGCAGACCTTGTTGCTTAAGTGTCTGATACTCCGATATACCTCCCTCGAGCGTACCGCTCTCGTTTCGAGATGAAAGAGATTGCGATTTCTTCGAATCCGTCCGGCCATCCGGAGGCATGTCTTCGATTCTAGATCGATCAGAACTTTGATACAAGACAGTCCTTGAGGGAACTCGCGTTTTCTGTAGTGTGATCTTCTGCGATATGTCAGTTAACACGTGCGAGTGATCGACGAAGAGCATCCACAGATAGATGATCAATGCACACACGAGAATCGCGATCTTCCAGGAGCCTTTCCGCAATTCCATCTTCGCGATTTTACGAATCGTCGTACTTGGTCGGCTTCCTGGATGCCATTATATCGCCGCGTTGTTCGCCGTCTCCTTCATCGACACCAATACACTCGCGTCGATACTCTTTGCGATGTCTGAAAGATTTTCCGATATCTTGTATATGCGCTATGTGTTACGATCAGACAGGAATAATCTTCGCTCGTGAATTATGCGCGGAAATGCAACTGGTGTATCCGACAGCGGGTGAAAAATCGAATACGATAGTATCTGCGTCGTCCGACGGACCGGGTGGTCCGATCTCTCTGCATTTTTAAATTTTGATATAAGGAGAATTGAGAAATACTGCAAATAGAAGACAGCAAGGAAACTTACATTGAACAAAAATTTAATACGATTATATTTCTCAATTATACCTAATTTGAAATTGATGAAGAAGAAATTTTTCATGAAGATTATAAAAAATTGTTTGTGTATTTCTTTATTTCAGAATTAAAATAAAAAGATGCCAAGATGATAATTTTTCCTTACAATAATTTAATACAACAAACATTATAAAGAGAAGATACATTGAGAAAAAGTTGTTGATTAAAAAAAATATTAGTTGATTCAACTAAATGTAGCGGATTGTCAAGCAAATATTTATTAATTCAAACAAGTAAAATGTTTTAAATTACAAAATTTTGTTGACATGACTCAGGTATACTTAACTTAAATATTTAAATACTTGAACTAAATATTCACTATGAACTAAACACATTTAGCAAGTTAACAACTTTTTTCTCAGTGTACATTCAACAAAAATTTATGATTATATCTCTCAATTATACATAATTAATGAAGAAGAAATCTTTTATGGAGATTAAAAATCGCTTATGTATTTTTTTAGAATTAAAATGAAAGGATGATATTGCCAAATGATAATATTGCCTTATAGGAATTTAATAATAGAAGATAGTGATTATTTATTTATTTTAAGTAATAAGATCACTGTTGTTTAGTATTTTTAATGCTAAAAATAAGTAATTTTTAGCATAAAATGATCGGTATATTAAATTGAATTTCTATAAAAGTTGCAATATGAATATAATTGTAATAAAAAGATACTCTATTAATGAATAAAATTTAACATATTCTTATATTTTTCAAATTTCTGAAATGCCCATCAAAATATTTAAAAGCAATCAGACTTTCATAGACGGAAAATGTATTCCTCAAAAATTACATAATCTCGTACATGTAAAAAGATTTGAAATGCATAATGGATGCGTTTCATTTCTTGTGGTTGAAGTATATTCTTTTTATTTCCATAAAACACAAAGTAATTTTGCGTCAAAGTCAGTGTTGTTTTCATAATCGCTTTTGTATTTGAAGGTGAAAAATAAAATGCAAAAGCGGTTCTCTGCAATCCGCTTAACTCGAAAGCGGAATAAATTACAAGAAATGTTTGTCACCCCCGGGAATTTCCAAAACGACAGGACGTCCCGGGAATGTCCGGAGAGATCGGGCCACTCCGCTGGACAAACCGGATGACTAAATCCGAAGTCGAGTTACACTTACCCCGGAGTAGCGTGTCGCCGGTCGGAGACACGTTTACTTTCACCCCGTGCGCGTCCGTCATCGGCCAACGTGCGACTGGCGCAGCCGGTGGAGGGTTGCGGATGCGGACACACGGTCTCGCGCGCGGAAAGTGCACATTTAGCGCGTTATCAAACTGCACGGGCAGACCCGTAACTGGTCCGCGGTCCCCATTTCTGACCGGCGCCACTTCTGTCGTCATGCGTGTTACAATCGACGGAAAGTCGACGCGTCGCGACGTCCGTACGCGAGATATCACCCTTGTCCCGCGAGATGAAAGGAAGCTGAGGAAAGGAATCAGCGTCTATATTGACTGCAAATCAACTGTAAGCTCGGTTATAATCATCGTTACGTTTGCTATCACTTTTCCTAAAACTCTGCGATGGATTTTTGGTTCCTCTCTTTTTTTTTTCTAAAAATTATAATCCGAGAATTTTTTTTTACTTGTCCTGCTGAAACAGACAGATTGAAATTAATTCGCTGTAGGCACCGCGATTCTCTGCTACGGTTCTGACGACGGTGTTCGTAACAATCGATAACGCTCGGCCGGCTAGGAGAAGGGAGACCATCGCCCTATATAATGCGGTGTATAGGGATAAGATATATCTGCCGATGAACGATCAGGTTAATGAGAGTGACCTTCGATGGACCAATTCATCCCGTCATCGATACATCATTATCTGTAGTCGAAAGACGAGTATTATGCTACATGCATATAAGGGGTGTCGAATATATGTATATGGGATGGAAACAAGAGGGTGATTTTGCATAATAATATTTTTTAGATCATTTTTGAATACTTTGAAGATATTAGTTTAAATTTTTTGATACGATTTTTATATTAGAATGTTATCTTTTAATGTTGTTTTTTTGCGACTATTTAATTATTGTGTTATTTTCGCGCAAGAAATATGCAACGCGTTACTGATCGTGCAAAGATTGTTTCGAAACTAATTACGTTTTTTCATGTTAGGAACTGACAATGACAAAGAAAATTAATACACGATTATATACTTATAATTATATAATTATATTAAGTGACATATATAAATATATATACATACATATTATATGTATGTAATATAAAACAAACTATTAATTGCAATAGATTTATACATTACTGAATCACTTATAAGTCTATTGAGTGAAGCTTATTATCTTCGACAGCACAGACGCAGCGCTATTAAGTAATTTACCACAGGATTTTATAATCTTTTTTTATGTAACGTAATTACTCATATTATAGTCGCAATTAGTTATTTCTCTATAGATTAATATCGACATTATTTCGCCGAAGTAACAAGCCGCATAAATCCATCTTTTTAACGATGAGAATTTATTATTATCGAAAGAACACAACAACTTTTGCTTTTGCTATTATATTACCGCATAATTAAAAAACTCGCCGTTTATGTAACTTACATAAAATCAAATTGTGAGCTCTCTTTATTATTATAATATCATTACAGTTATAATAATAACAAAATTATTTTTATGATTATTATAACATATATATATATATAAAACATATATATATATATATATGGTTAATTATTTTTATATTATAGCGTTTTTTAAAATCTTTTTAAACATATGCGGAAATATAATGGAAAAAAACAATTCTCTCATGTATCGATCGAAAATAATCGTAAACTGGTTACGCTTTGCAAACTTTTTGTCGACGCGTGTGAACTATGAATCACGCATCGTCAATGCAGAAACGTTTTTAAAAATTCTACGAGAGAGATCTACAATATTCACACACGCCGTATAAATATCTCTCCACCGCGCTGGATTGTCCATCAGACATATTGTTTATAAAATTATCACAGTATCGTTCAAACTTATTATATCATATGTACACGCACTCCTAGAATGTAGAAGATGCTATTTTGTATGAAGCAGCAGGTGTATAAAAATGTACAATGGAAACTTTCTTTGTGAATTTCAAATAGCGTGAAAGGGTTTAAATATGAGAAAACGCTGATATCGATTTGATAACGTCACGCAGATGTTTTTCAACTTCATCGCGAAGTTAAATAAATATTTAGATGAGACAAGAATTTCATTAAGAATCTATGAGATATTTAAATTGTCTAAAAGGCACCTTCTAAGCGGCATTTTTCAGGCGTTCGTAGTCGGACGTTCAGACGTTTGCTTCTGGAATTTCTGTAGTATCTTATCGTATAGAATATTTTCAAGCTGATTTTTCTACGTATAACATTTCTCTTTCTCCGAAATATATAACGACAGCAGTATTATATACCGACGTATATACTTGAAATGTGTTCAAGATACATGCATAAACAAATTTCAGCATTTTTCCTGCTTTTTCTGACTGACTTCCATACTTACGCGCAAATCAAAATTATTTCATTTAAATGAGCTATATATTAAAGCTGCTTTTGAACTTTTAGGCATTATCATTAGGTCAACGATATTTTCTACGTTTTTTTTATTGTCGTTGTCGCTCGAAATTTCAAGCGAAACACTGTTGAATTAACGACGATGTATACTCTTTAAAATTTTAGAGATTAATCTTTAGAATGGAATTTAATTCTATTAAAAAGTAGCAAAGAGTGACAATTGAGCCATGTTAAAAAAAGAGTGGCTCAATTATTAATTTTTGAGAATGAGATTTCGTTCTTTAGAGTTAGATTCCATTCCAAAGATTTTCTTTGGAATAAATACATAATTTGTTTCATAAAAATTTCGCTTTCATGGCGATTTGATTTAAAAAGATTCACGATCTGCCTTGCAGTCCAGTCGACTGCATTAAGAATCGAAAGATATCGAAAGTCTTTCGTGTATTTTTGGTAGTCGGCTATTGAATCCGAATAACAGTCTCAAGAAACACTCAATGAAAGTACAGATTGTATCTTTCACGATCGGAAACGATATCCTGTTTCATGGGGTTTCTATTGAATTTGCTTCGTGTAGCCCTTCTCCTTCAGTAGATCATCTAATGTTTCCTGATTATAATAGACGATGAAGTCCTTAGGCTCGACGCCTTCGAATACAGCGTTCACCGACGGCTTCAGGTTGTAGAAGAATAGCGGTTGGCCTCTTTTGGCGAAATCCTTTGTCAGGATCTCAATGACCGTGGCAGCTGTAAAGTCTGCACCGTAAATATGCGAACAGTCAATCACCACAGGCGTCGCGACGCTCTCGGCGCGTCGGCTGTACTTGGTCACCAAATTACGGACATAGTCCACTGAGGGGAATATCAAGCAACGATCCGGTGTCAGCATTAAATATTCGACACCGTGATGAGTCTGTTGAATAAAAGAAAAAAATGGAACGAACATTATAAAATATCGCTCAAATTCACAAGGAGTGCGTGCGAGCTTGAATCAAGAATGGAGTGAATTGAAGAGTTAAAACAGATCAAGCATGATTTTTTAATCATGATTTTATATTTTTAAGTAAAAATTAATAATTACCTTAAGCTTCTCTACAGATATTTTCGGCCTGGCAGCGTGATATAAAATAAAGAGAATATTTATTCCGATTCCGCAGAGGATACCGATTTCCAATTGTAGTATCAAACACGCGACGAACGTGCCTACCCCCGGGATGAGATCCGATTCTGCGACACCGAAGAGAAATGGTTTCATGACGTATTGAAGTAAATGTATTGTATACTAATGAATGAAAAACACGCGCTCTTACTTTTCGTCCTCCACATAGGCTTCACTACTTTGACTTCGACCATGAAGATAACTGCAGCGATAATGATCGCCGCCAAAGTGGCACGTGGAATGAAACTGAAGTATGGTGTGAGGAATAGTAGAGCTAAAATTACCAATAAACCTGAAACATACACATACACGTATAAATGTTGTACCATAATTATGACTAATTCCTTCTGCAATATTGATCGATCGGTAAATTTAAGCGAAATGTGATTTGAACACTGTGGAAATATAGATACGTGTATACACGCGGGAAGAATGGTTTTGCTAAAATATTCAAAAATTTAGCTAGATCTGAAATTTTGTTGAACTATCAAAATATTATTAAACTTGATAACGATGCTAAAAAATTAACACTAGCAATTAGTTTAAATATCTTACTTTTTGGTTTTTATATTAATACAAAATTATTTATATTAACATAAAATTATTTTAATGGTCTAAATAAAACTATTTTGTAATCTGTATCTAAATTTTTAGATACTTCAGCAAAATCGTTCTTTCCATGTATATTATTGAAATATATTGTATATTCAGCGAAGGCATGCAAGTAATCTCTATATAAAAAAATAATTAAAAAAAGTTATTCTCCGATTTTTGACCGCTTTTAACTTTACGTCTGATTTCGGCAAAGGATAAATAGATATAATAATTTGCAAAAATTATAAGTGAAACTCACCAGCGTAAATGCCGCCAAATGGTGTCCTAACGCCAGAAGCGTTGTTTACTGCACTCCTGCTAAGGGATCCTGTGCTTGGGTAAGCTTGCATGAAGGAATTTCCAATATTCGTTATACCAATCGCTATTAGCTCCTGCGTAGCGTCCACTGATTTTCCATTGGCTATAAAAAACGCATAAATTCCGTAAATAATCTTCCTTATTAAATATATGATAATTCTAAAAATGTGTTATATAATAAGTTCAACTAAGAAATTCAATTATGTTGAGAAGATTTTAATTTGATCCTTCAATCAAAGTCAAATCAATTCTTAATGGAATATGGATACAGCAGAGAATAGTATTGTAACTGTAACTTTCTAAGATAAGATACTCTTACCGAAAGCCTTGCAAATAGCGATGTCTTCCATTAGAGAGATGAGTGGTATAACAATGAGGCCACTGCCCAGATTACCGAGCATCTCAATAAACGTGACTGTCGTGTTGCCATTGGTAAATCCAAATGGTGGAATTTGTACAGTAGGCATGCCTTTCGGTATGTGGCCTGAAATGAAAAATTTTAGTGTGCTTTATTTTTGGAACATTCTGTAGGGCATTATTTTATATCACGATATAATTAATAATATAATATATTTCTTTTACAATAAAATATATGTAACCAAAACAAATTTTATATAATATTTCACGTCACTGTAATTAATAATTGGAATTTTTACGGATTATTGGCATAGTTTAAAATGAAATTTTGCATTTATTTATATTGCGTGCAATAAATATAATTATAGTTATTTTTTAAATTGAAAAAAAAACAAACTTACAAACTTTTAATAAAAATTTTAAAGTTTGTTTTTCGATTACCCAGTTTAAAGAAAAAAGAGATTTTATTTCTCATACCGATCAGTAGGAGAGGTGACTCGTCCGAAAAGCTCCAGCCTATTAAACCACAAATTACTACTAAAATTGCATTTCGCGAGGTGCTGATCAGCCAAATGATTTTATTCACAATACGATGTTTTGTAGTAAGAAGCTCCTCTTTTTTCGGGCCGATTTTGAATGAGCCTAATAACTGTAATTAAAATATTACGTATAAAAATATTATTTTATTACAATTGTAGTAATATTAAATTTAATATTAATATTAAATTGAACTGCTTTATTGAAAGTTTCTCGTTAATAATTTTATCATCTCACCACTCAAAATTGTTACAAATATTTATTTAGGATTACATGCTATATATAATTTATTTTTTTTCTCTTTTAAATAAAATACTCTCTATATTAAATTTATATTTGTTTGTATTTTATTTCACAATTTATTTTCGTCCGCATTTTAAAAACAAAAGCTCAATATTAAATTTATATGTATTCTATGTAAACGATATCTACCATAAATCGCTTGATTAAATTTAAATATTAATGTTGTGTTTGAGGGAGAATTTTAATAATTTCGTGCAATATATTTCTTATATTAAATAAATACCCTTAGAATTAATAGCAATGCTATGCAGGATATTCCCAAAGTAGTGTCCCAGACGGATGTCGTATGTATCAGTTTACCGATACTCTGCCACATCTCAATAAACTGAGAACCTTTGGCAGAAATACCGAGGATATCTTTGACTTGCGATGTAACAATTATCAAAGCCACTGCTGACGTAAAACCCGAACTTACTGGCCCAGATACGAAATCTATTAGAAATCCTTTTAAAACATAAAATATAATCTCAATTATTTTATTCATTTCACATTGCGGTTTCGCAATAAAAATAAAGTTTTGAAAGAGAAGTGATATTTTAATATTTAAATAGAATAAGAAATAACGTACTGTTATAACTTCTGTTTGAAAATGTAAAAAAATTTAACTAAAGTGTTTCTTAATATTTTTATTTTTATTTTATATTTTATAATCATTTTATTTTTGTTTTAAATTTAATTTAAAACCATTAATTGTGAAGTTAATTTAAAAACATTACAATGTTTAATTCGTGTTAAGACTCTTGAGTACTCACTTCAGCCATATTCATCACATTAAATCGACGTTATAAGCGAGAAATGTTATAAGCGACACATTGATTTTTCTTGCATGTCATTTGTAAATAAAAGAATTTGTATGAAATGAAATGATCGCTTGTAAAAATAGACGAAAATTATCCTATCTTTCTTGAGTTAGGCAGGTAAATAATCGTAAAGGCACGTAAAATGCGTTTACTAGTTTTTGCTTAATGTGCATGCGTAGCCTATTTTTACTTTACGAGCCTTTTTTCGATTGTTTACTGCTTATCAAGGGAGATGAGGAGATTGTTCATCCGTTTTTACAACTGTTTTAAAGCGATTTCTTTTCGTTTCATCCAAATTCTTTTTATTTACAAATGGTAATCAAGCAAAATCAATATGTCATTTCTCGCTTATGACGTCACGATTCAATATGGTTGAAGTAACTACTAAGGCTTAAATTATTGTTTAATATCGCTATTTTACGTAACTTAATAATGACGACATTTTTTTTTACATGTTTTCAATTAAATTAATCTTGACAAATTATTGAAGATGACTTACCGAGGCCAAATATACCCATTATTAACTCCACGATTCCGGCCAAAAAGGACAATAAAATTGCATACATCACTGGAAAGTCTAAGTGAGACACTGTTTGATAAGTTAACAAAGATATTATAGCAGTAGGTCCCATGGGTACATCTTTGCAGGATCCCAAAATTACATATATAAAGCAACCTAGGAAACTGCCATATAAACCGTGCTGAAATAAAAAGTGATACATATGTACAATATATATATATATATATATATATATATATATATATATGTAGAAAATATATATAAAAGATATTGATTTTTTTTTATAGAATAAACATCAAACTTTTATCAACAAAATTTTATCAAAGTAAATTTATTTGTAATTATATAATTATATAATTAAAAAGCATGATTAATATTTAATAATAATATTATTATTATTATTTATTTTCATATCTCTTGAAAATTTGCGAAGGAATCTTCATATTCTTTTTCTGAAAACTGTTCCAATTCTGTTCTTTTTCTTTTTTTTCTTTTTTTATTATTTTTGGTTGAATAAAAGATCAAACGTATTAACGTAATCTCAGCATGATCTTTGCAACTCTTCGTAATTCTATGTAAGTCATTATATGAGCGATAACTGTCTCGTTTGTTTATGTACCTGCGTCGGTAAACCGGCGACTCTTGAGTATGCCAGCGACTGAGGAATGACGGTGAGGCCCACGGTAATCCCGGCCACTAGATCTCCGAGTGCATCTTGAGTGTTGTACCTTGGCAGCCAGTTCAAGATCGGCAGTCTCTTGTAAAGGGTCTTCTTCGTGCATATGGCCCTGGCACGCCGCCTCGTGTGCTGCAATAGTGATTTCAGAAGACTTTCCTTCTGCTTGGCCTCGTCATCCCCTGGCTCTTCGATCACTGTTCGCACATACAATTTTATGATAAGAATATGATAGCAAAATTTGTCCTTAATTTTTCTCTAAAATAAAAATAAACTATCTATGTATAAAATACTACTATCTACGTAATAAACTAATACTACGTATAAAACGTATACGTTTTTTATTCTAATATTCAATAAATTTATTTTATATAGTATATTAGAATACGTCAAGTGTCAAATATTAAGCTAGTAGTAATTGTATCCTGTATCCTGTTTATGTGTAAGCTTAAATGTCAATAAAAATATAGAGAATATAAGCCCTTTATTTATTTATATATTCTTTAAATACACACATATATGGAAGTTTATTTTATAATACTTATTATACTTAAAAGATCTTATTATTAACTCATGCAATCGTAATTTTTCATCTGTCAATTTATAGTCTATTGATTTGCATTTATAGTCTATTTAATTTATTCACGTTTCCGATGCTTATTTTCATTCTTAGTTCTATAAAATCTTATTTTCATTCTTAGTTCTATAAAATCTTATCATATAAAAAGATGTTTCTGCCTTAAGTAATGTTTGCGATGATTAAATGGAAAAATGTTTCCAATCCTTTTTCAATTATCATTTCAGTTATATAATTTTTTCATCCACTTGTAAAGCAAAGAAAAATGATCTGAAAAAAATCAG
>Ga0157363_1002059_pt1 | contig 17419 bp, 4 predicted proteins | sample AttsexASBM1_FD_111477 | JGI IMG/M metagenome (GOLD analysis project Ga0157363, IMG submission 111477) | Fungus gardens microbial communities from leaf cutter ant in Ribeirão Preto, State of São Paulo, Brazil - Atta sexdens ASBM1 | ecosystem: Host-associated > Fungi > Mycelium > Unclassified ... | reverse complement strand
GTTTGCGGGCGATCGTTCAATGCGCAAGGAATCGCGAGAATTGTAAGATCGAAGTACATCGAGCTTGCTTCCAGCTCCATTCTTCCCATTCAGGCACGTCACATTCATCCGGTGCAGCGGCGGCAACAGCAGCCGGTACGCACGCATATTCATACATTTATACACATTTATATATATATATATATATATGCAAATAGTCGAGGAAGAAAGCGCGTCCGGTTCGTGTTTTGTCCTTTAACGAATGTTGTTTTCTTCGGAATATCCGCGGTTTCAGAAGAAGAAAACATAGTGGGTACTACATAGTGATCATCAATGCATTCTTCCTGATTCCGAGGTGGACCAGCTAAAGATAAGAACGAAAAGGAACTACGAGATGACGTGATACGCCAATGGAAGAGGAATGCCGGCGTATTAACGCGGATCCGTTCCTCTTCCTTTGATAACGGAGGTCGTCGTCGAGTGTCACGGGATGCGACCCGGGCACCCCGGGATGTCTTCTGGACGGATTCGAAAGGCTGACGATCTCTCGACCAAGCTGATCCTGATGGTCACGATCGATTCATTTCTCTATATTTTTTGTAAGTAGAACGTAGAAATAGTCAGTGGCTAGGAATGATCCGACTTGTATGTTTTGCAATCCGGATTGATTCGACACCGAAGTAATATTCCGTTGGAGAGTAGCACTATTAAAGTTTTTATTTCATATGGCTATAAAGCGATGATTGATGTAACGGTACCAGAATCCGCTAGTAGGTATCGAGATTTAGTTTGATAGATAGGAATATTATTTTTTGATGTATTCATAAAAGTTTCAAGTTTTTAGATTTCTTAATATAACATATTCACGATATGTACTTGATTTCATTCCCAACTTTTCGAGGAATACATTTTTTCAGATTTATTCTCGTCGAGTCATCGAAAGCTTGAGAAAATTAATAAAAAAATCCTCTCTCTCTTCAAAGAGAGATATAAATTTATGTAACACTAAGCATTTAATAAATGTAAATATAAACTTAAAGTCAGTCTAAACAAAAATTAGAAAAACGATCTACTTAATCAAAGAATTCACGTTGTGATTGATAATCATAAGATTGATGAAAATTTTGTGACGCAATTAAGTATCGATCGTTCTGATGGTTTCGTGAACGAAGTGATTGCTTGAAGAAATTACCGTTAAAGCGATCGTGACCTCAATTTACTTTTACTGGATTCTGTATATCGATCCATGTTTCTGCCGAAATAATTTGATTGAATTAGTTGCGTTTCAATTGGAATTAGTAACGTAAAGATAAAAAATTCATATTTTGCACTTATCGATTAAAAATTAAGATGCGTGCGATTAAAAGACATCGATTGTTCTCCTTTTTCTTTCTCTCAGAGAAATCAGGAACTGTATGTACACGCATCGTACGTCCGTGCCAGTGCATAGAATTTTGTCGAATACCGTTCGCGGCCGCACGCTACAAATTATGAAAGTGTGTGAAAGCTTAGAGAAGAGCTAAATACGTGGCTCTCGTTCAATCGACGAATATCACATGATTGTACGCTTTAATGACCCAATTCAATCGATTTTAATGACGTTTTTCAATTGAAAAACGAGTGAAGGATTCAATTTCCGTTATCGACGAATAATGAGAACGCGATAAATTCATACACAGTAAAATTGGCATTTATTATATTAATCGACAGATTTTATCGACAGATTAGATAAAAAAAACGACCTTGATATTTCTTTCACGAATCGTCGATAATGAAGCAGGTTTTTATTTGTCACAATTTTTTTTTATTCTTAACATTATAATAGCTCTAACCTTTTAAGCATTTTTGTGTTAATTTTGATTGTAAAAAGTTTGCAATTCGTCGTCAATCGAGTGATATCTAATTAGTCGTTACATTTGTTCAAGTACTTTTAATTTATGGAAGTTGAATAATATTTAATTCAATTGTCGAAGGACAAGTACGATCTTTGCATGCTGGATTGCTGTTCTTATGCATAATTTGCGCTAGATGCGAACAAAAGAATTGGGTTACAAGTTGATAACAATAACAAAATTATGAGTTATGATCAATCTAGATATTATCTGTTAAGAAAATTATAATATAGCATCTGATGTCTATAACTGATCGACGTAACGCCATCGCGATATAAAATAATGCTATCGTGACTCTTTATTATAATTGTTTATCAACAGCGTATGGTCACGGTTAAACATTTTTTGAACATTTGATGTTACGAATATGTAAATATTAAAGAATTGCGATACGCAAAATACAAACATAAAAATATTTAGTATTCGTTAAATACAAAATACTGTAGACTTACATTCTTTCGTGCAAATAAATAAGTTGATCCGAGTCTAAAAATAAATGTTTTATGCAAATTTCCAGTATAATATTATTAAAATATTCTTAGAACACGATTCTCAAATAGATGCATAATCACACAAAATGCACAATAAACACACTTTTTTAAAAATAATTTTATTAGTATGTTCTTAATATATTTACTATGATGTAGTATGAAAGGTCACTTTTTAATTCATCTTTTAATTCACGAAGGTTAACTAGTTTAAACAATATTAAGAAACTTTATTTTTACACCGCATATGCGAGAACACAATCAATACTAGAAATTAAAGGTTTACAACGGTCGAAGCTGGATTTTTTAATACTTAGAATAATTCAACCTTGAATTACTATATATGTACTTGCATATATATCATATTTATAGTCTTTTTAAACTGCGCGCCGAATTGTTTTTCCGGACTATAAACGCAATTAAACTACTTTAATAATCGCGAATTAAATTGACAAGCAATTTTTTTTTATAATTTGATATCCAATCAGCAAATACAAGTACATATATATAGTAAAGATTCAAGATTTAATTATTTTAAGCATTAAAAGATCCAGCTTCGAAGGCCTTTAATTTCTAATATTAACTAGTTTAGTAGAATTTATTCAAAGATAAATAATTATAATTAAAATTATATTAGCTTCTTGAATAAGAGTGTATAGATGCGACGATTGATAAATGTTCGATATATCATCTATTATGTACTTGTACTAATCATTTTCAAGAGATGATAACGTATAATCTTTACTCATAAATGTGTATAAAGACTAATATGCACGACTAAGCTTGACCCCCGGCTCTCGTCTTAGTAACGGTTGTACGATCCAAGTATCACACAATCTGACATCCCCAATAAAGTCGGTCGTAGCGCATCACGTAATATTGCACATATTGCATCTTCACTTACTAACATCATTTGACGAAGAGTAATATGACAGAATCTATGAAATATAAAGTTAAAAATTAATTTTTTATTTCTAACACTGTTTTCTATTATAAAACTATTAAAAAAAACTCGGCAGCAATATCATCTTGGAAAGTCCTCTTGAAGATGTCACGATTTATGGCAAATTTTATATTTGCTTATCTTTTCTCATCTCTTAGAATTTTAAATTTATGTGAAATTTATACACACATTATTTAGATGATTTAAATATCGTTGGTAATGGACAAACGTTATACAAAAACTCAAATGTTTATACATTAGCAAAGTAAATAAAAATAAATATATTCGCGCGTGAAAGTAACATTCTTGCCGGGAAAAGACAGTTGTCAAGAGATATTTTGAATCTCACTCGTACAGTAAATAGGAAAAAAATGATCGCTCGATCACCGTCTGTCTCCGTCTAAGACTCGCGCCTTTCGTCGCAAACGATCGGATAAAAGCCGAGTGGCACCCATGTCGGTCGAATCAAGATTGCATCCACGAGAGAAGGATCGTGAGCAGTTATCCCTCGACAAGATGATGACGTGCGTGCGGCCGGCAATTTAAAGTGCCATTTGCTTCCTGTGATAGGGAACAATGGCCTCGTTTCGACATTCAATGCATTGCCGTTAAGTATTTACGCTTTAATTGCCATAATAAAAGTAATTTACTAATCTACGCGTTTATGCTGTATGAAATCGTATATTTGGCTAAAAGAAAAGGAAAAGAAAAAAAAGGTATAAAAACAATACAAATTAAGAATAGCGAGTCTTATCGAGCGTGACGTCCTTCTGGGTGTGCTGAAGGGGATTCTAAAGATGTCTGTTTTACCGATTAAGTAAGGATTTTTACAGCCGATTTATGTGTCAGTGACACTACCTTCTACTACATCAATATTCCACGTACACAACATGTATATATATATATATATATATATATATATATATATATATATATAAATTTTCGTAACGTTTTAATCGGATTTCTAAATCCAATTTTAAGAACTCTACGTTGTTTCTTCGTGCAATCTACTAGTCTGTGGACTAGTATTTCGTAAGTATAAATTACACAACTTTTTATATCAAACAAATGTTGTTACGACGTGACAGCTCTAGAGCGCTATATTGAACTAAGAAATAGTAAAGATCTCAATCAATGTGTATACTTTAATCCTAGAACAGGATTTTCGAATTTGTAGAAGAGAATAGAGTAATTGTCATACAAAATTAAGCGTTTAATCGGTAAAACAGACATCTTTAGAATTCTCTTCAAGCGAATTTTACAAACTTTTAGAAATTGAAAAATGAGAATTTGGAAAATAAACACGTTAAAAATACATAAAAGTTAAAAATACATGATACAGAAAATAAAAGAAGCAAAGCAAATAAATATGCATAAGGATATCATAATTTGTTTTTTAAACAAATTTCTTAAAAGCACAATTAATTAAATGTTTTCTAATTTTTTAAAAAATATTAATATAAATGTATTTTTTTTGTTATCGAATTTCTTATCGAAGATAATACAATTCAATAGATAATATAGAACATTCTATAAGTTATCGTGCTATCACGTAATATTAGTCAACGACATTCGTCAACGTCATTTCTATTTTGAATTACTTGAAAACTAAAGAAAATCAAAAATAAATCAAATCTATTATAAAATAGAAGGATTTCAAACGCAAGTTTTATGATTACACGTGTAAGCTTTAAATGCTGCAGGAACAGGATATTAAACTATTCACTTTCAAACTATATGTGTAATGACAAAATTAGACATGCATGAGTATTCTTACAGAATAATAAGTAAATTATTATTGTAAATAATTGTTATCTAGTATTGAAATTTGGTACAGTATATGCATTTAAATAACTAAAAAAATATTCATATAACTAAAGTACACTCATCTTGAGTATATTAATGTCATTCGAACATAACAGACAGTATATAGATATGCACATTCAGTTGTCATGAATATAAACTGATACCGGTTTATGTCATCGAAGTCGTTCGTAAAATAATTGATTCTGATTAAACTCAAGTACATATTTTCAGAATTCTGATATTTATTCCAGATTTGATTAGAGATTCGACATTATTAATTATTTCGCAATATACGAAATTCGATGCTAAATATATTATAGCATTGGTTTTTTCGAATTATTATTCGATTATACGATTATGAAATAACAACGGATTTAGGTATGTTGGATCATGCAGAGAACGGATATTTAATCGAATGGTTCTTTAACCGTTGCTATTACTGCTATTCCAATCGCACGATGCAACGGATTCTGCGAAATTCATTGGTCCAAGCCGGACAACTGTACGTAAACCGTTCGCTTAAACTTCGCAGATATCGTAACTGTACGCGGCATAAGTGATACATAAATTCGCATGGAGAATTGGATCTAGCGAATCATAAACGCGCTTTTAAAATATTGTATATAACTTTGATTTAATAATGTTGCTATGCAACAGAAAATTTTTTTTTTTAAACTTATTCTAGATAAACTTATTCTAGATAATTATTATAACGTATCAAATGAAAGTAATTATTTCATGATTAGAAAAATAAATCACGTATTTTAAATTATAACTTTGATCTTAATTATAAATTGTTATTACGTCTTGCATAGACTTAAGATTAATATAATCTTAAGATAATAAATATTTAATATTAAAAAGAATAAAATGAGAAATAGTAGAGTTTTTGAAATATCTTAAAAATAATTTGAAAAATAATTTGATACATATATTTTATTATTGTTACGTTATTTAATTTATTTTTTATTAGTGCGTAAAATGTTTTATAAATTTAATACTTTTGCAACATAATAAATTTGAGAAACAAATGTATTATTAGCAGCCTTTTTATTCTTGAATACATTGAATTATATAATTGGTACTATATTAAGTTTAAAGAAATTATTATCAAGTCAAGTGAATATCATGATTTATTTATGCTATGACAATACGTAAGTAATTATGAATATCGCGTCAATTAATTGATGTATTTAGTTATCTATCTCATATCTGCTATTATATAAAGAAACACATAATGCCATACTATGTCACCGTGTAAAACATACATATAATAAACGAGCCCCGGAATTGCGTGGCACCGACGAGAGCCTGTATTGAATCAAAAGAGTTCCCGTTGTACTTTACTTGATATACGCGACACGTATGTGTTGTGTACCACCAATTGCAGACGATATTGCACGACAGAATGCTATCTCGCTCTCGAATCGCGAAGATCGACGATGAGACGAGACTGGTGAAATCTGCTATAGAACGACCCCACTGTTCTATTCGCGCCACGATCTATCCTTCTCTAGATAGATTACCCTCCTTTTTTCTCTTTCCTTCTCCCCTCGCACAATTAGGGTTAATTAGCACGCGTAAGCGAGAAATCGCAATTGGAGCAGGCGAACGTACGAGCCAGCAGTAACAGCAGTAACAGCATCACTCGCTCTCTCTATTCGACTTTCCACAAAATCATCCTCGCTGGACTGCACACATATGTCGTCATTCCTCCTGTCTTTCTCTCGAGCGAACATACTGAAACCGGTCTAATTTCGATGATTTCAATTCTCGGAGCTATAAGTATGGAAGAATGGAGCTTTGATATAAAATAGCGCAATAAGAGTTAAGATATCATTTATAATGCATGATATTAATTAACTGCGCCGCATGAAACAAACATGAAGGATAGTTTTTTACTTTTTTCGGAAAAATAAATAAATGAATAATGAAATTTTGAATAATAAAATTTTCTTTTCAATATATAGAAACACAAATTAAAATTTTAGCTTATGATCAATTTTTATCATTAATAAAAGTAATTATATGCCAGTATATTAAATCGTTTCTACATTTATCGAAAATAAATTCTTGAACTCGTTGAAAGTATGCCAATTATTATTGAATCGCCTCGGTATTCACCTTGTGGAATTCTGAAGCTATCAGCGATTATATTGTCAATTTAAATAATATTGGCGATTTTGTGGGATAACTGGCGTAGGATAACTTCTTTAACACTCTCCATCTTTCGCTATAATGGTTAGTAATGAAAGAAGAAATCGCGAGGATGCAATGGAATTACATAAGACGGAGAATGCAGATGTATTTTGCACGAGCACGCGTAACGAGTCTTTATCTGAGCCGTAGAAATATCCTAATGCTATAATAGTGTCATTAAATGATATGATATATTTAGAATATTATACATTTTATAAAAATTTTGAAAATTAGCCATTACCATGTCGTGTGTTATGATGACCGTAAAAATATCAGCTGATTGACTGGCTGATTTGGTTGCGCCAAAGTATGATTAATATCCGAATTAATTAAATCTGGCAAATCGATATTTTTTGCAGAAATCATGGGATCATTTAGATTGGAAGAATCATCATTATATAGCCACGTGGTATAGCCATTATGACTCAGCTATCATGTATCTTATATACGCAACATTGACGAATAATTTATCAGCGACTGACGCAAGCGAATAGAGGATTATCGAGGTGATGTATACATGCGAGAGATTTTATTGTATAGAAAACTCTAATACATTCATAGGATAAACGCATTTTGCGAGGAAGACAAGAGTTCGTGATGATTATGTTTTTTGATCGAGGACCTTGAGATCTAATCGTGTTTACGACAAGGATGTATATTTATCTACTTAGTGACGTTGCGATTATATTAATGCGTGATTAAACGCATGAAAGGATTATTTCCAATAGAATTGTATCGGCAATCTTGAGTTCGCGCGGATAGGTCGGATACGATAGAAAAATAGGCTGCTATTATTTATTTTTTGCATTTTCCATAAGTTTGCCGTTTAACTTTGTTCATCTAATGAAAGCTGTATTAAAAAGATTTAGTAAAGAGATTTTGTTCTATTGAAGTTATAACATTAAAGTGAAAGTTAATTCATCACGGTTATAATATAGGCTAATATTATTAATTTTATCTCTCATATCGTTGTCTTTTCACGTTTCAGAAAAAAAATGAGAATTACTACTAGCAATAAAGAGATTAGAGATAAGAAATAATGTTGCTATCTTTAATCTTAAAGAATTTCTCTCAAGGAGCAAGAAATTCTCTCCCGCTTGGGACAAAGAGCAATATTTGTTAATTTTTTCGTCGAATCGGAGATTCTCAAGAAAAGTGAGTCAAACTTTGCTCACATTTTCGGCTTATTAACCTGCTTTCTCTTAAATATTAGTCGTGTCGTTGTTTATAAATTCTGTTGCGTTGATCATAAATAAATGTTAAATTTTTTTTGAATATGTCTATTTACCGCCAAGTTCTTTCCAGTTCCAGCTTGTATGTGATTTAATATTAACTTATTTTGTCTCTTATCGCATCGATACTTCTTTTTATAATACGAACGTAACGGTTTTTGTCTTATTCGATTATTAAGAAAATTGATTATTAAGAAAATAATTGATCTATTTAGCATTATTCGTAACTTTGAAGCGAATTAAATATTAATATTAGAAAGTATATTAAACTTGAAAACTTTTGGATATATGTTGTTTTAAATATATTTTATTGAATTATTATGATTTTAAATTTGACAAGAATAAATTAAAATTAAATTAAAATATAGAAAACAATGTAATATGAAAATCAATTTTGTCAAATCTTGACTAATAAAAGTAGATCTGAAAAGTAGAATAGCTTATTCAAATGTTAGTGGAAAAGTTTTGACCTATTTATAAGAAAAAAATTTCAGAAAATATTCAAATTTTTCTTTTGATAAACACAGACTTAATGTAATGGAAGGGTTGTATTGAACGATGACGATTGAGTCGATATAAACGCGTTCGTTCCGCGCAATTTACGTTCTGGCTGGTCGATTCGCTGTTGTGCGGGATTGCTAATTCCAAATGGGACGATAAGAACGGGCCTGAATTAAACGAGAACGAGGTGGCATCGCGCTTGCACGTACACAAGTTACACTTTCGCATTGCAATTGCAATTGTCGTTTATCGAATTTGGGGCGTGACGGTAGATTAAATAAATAATTGATTAGTGATTCCTTGAATATAGATAATTGCTTAATTTAAGAAGTCAGATATTATATTGCCATCGAAAAACTATTAAGCAAAAATCGTGCAAAAAGTGCATAAATTTGATGATTATATATATATATATATATATATATATATATATATATACTACGATTACTAAAGTCTTTCGACATATGCATTTAATTCAATTATATTTGTAATATAACATCGCAACATTATTGATTACATGAAGAAATTGATTATATTATGTATATTTTATTGAAGTTATCTTCACGACTATATCTTCTGATCCCTTCTAGCAACATCTTATATTATAAAAATTCGAATTAATGATTTTTTTCGAGGATTTAATTATATGTTGTAAAATCAGTGTCAATCTTGTGTGCATCTATAATTATTATCACTATAATTTTTTTCATACTATAAGTAACTTTAATATGTAGTCTATAAAATTATTTATTTGAAATAAATAAAAATATTTTAATTTAATGATTATTTTAATTAAAAGTCCTTTAAAATGTATTCTTTTTATAATATATTTTTTATCAATGTTTTTTTACTGAAAAAGAAAAAGAAATTGATTTTTGTATACTTTTTCTTCTAAACATTTCTGTATATTAATAGAATTTTAATTAATATGTGGACAAGATAGAGGATTATCAGGATAAAATTATTATTCTATTAAATATCGTCGCTAGATTAAAAATTTCATAGATATATAAAAGTATGACAAATACATATAGACGCATATACAATAAAGCAAATGTGATAGAGGTAGAATCTTCATAGAAAATCCTAGGTTGCGGTCAAACTTGATCCTGAGAGTCCGCCATCATTGCCTAGGTTTAGAGGGAAAGGAAAGGAAGAGACTAGGGAGAGACGAAGAGAAACATCGTCGGGCAAAAGACCCGAGGTGGTCAGGAAGGGAGGAGGTTAGTTGAAGCGAAGTGCAAAAGGTGAAAAACAGTTTGCCATCAGCATAACCGGTTCCACGTATCTCCAGCGAGCGGGTCTTGCGCTCCTTCTCTCTCTTGTTTTCTTTTGCTCTTCTGAGACTCGCCCGATCCGACCAACGGGGTTTCGCCCGACAGGGTCGCTCGCTTTCTTGATGATAGTCGAGTACTGGTTACCAGTAGCGGGTGTCCTTATACAGTTAAAGACATTATCTCGTCTCTTGCCCCAAATTCTGTCAACTAATCATGAATTACTTTGTAACTTTCGTATCGTTTATTTGCGGATAAATCATTTGCCTTATTTCTTCTTCTTAAAAAGAATGATTTCCCAATGTTCCGATTAAAACAGTATCGTGATTTAAATAAGAATCTCTGGATTTTAATTTGGATTGTTCCATTGAGTTTACTCTTTTATAGACATAGCTTGAATTTATTTCCGATAATCTTTAAATTATTCACAAAGAATTATTTTAAAAATTGAAAAATACAAACTGAAACTTTTGTTAAATTTTTATTATTTTTTTTAGCGAAATTAATTGCTTGTGTGAATAAATCTTTATCAATAAGATTTTAACAAGAATAGAAAAATAAGTTTCGATCGAATAATAAAGCAATCAGCATAAAAGAGAGTCTCTGTCACTCGCACTAATCGATCGTTTTTACAATTCAATTGACACTTTGTGGACAACAAGCTTTCCTGTTTCAGATTTGGTCCTCAGAGGAAGAGGACACGGTTAAATTCACAGAAGAAGATACGGAGGTTCAACAATTCAGTATCGTCCAGTATTGATTGGAAAGACATCTCGGGAAAACCAACAGGATGACAACGAGACAAAGTTGTGGCGGCAGTTCATCAAAATGCGCGAAGCGTGCCTTCGTCTTCGTGTTCGCCTGGGGACTGTTGATGATCGCGGCAGTACAGTTTCGTCACTTGGAAAATAGAGTTTTGCGTCAGGACAGTGGTCCTACGGCCGAGGACAGCATCAGTAACCTGGTAGAGGTCGGTAGCATCAACAACGATCGAGGTGCGAACCGAGATTCTTCAGGGAGCTTGAGTCTATCTCGAATTCTCTTGGAAAGGTCTTCACTGAGCGATTTCACCAATGTTGGCGGCGGTAACGGCGTACTGTTGACCACTCTAACTACTCTTAAAAACCATTTGGAAGCGACGATAAATCCGCTCGAGTTGGAACCGTTGCTAGATAAAAGACCTGCCAAGACCGAACAGCAATTAATCGAGGAGATTGCCGAAAGAATACCGAGCTTACCACTGAGCGATTGGTCTAAAAATAGCAAACTGACAAAACGAAGCAATGAGAGCTGCGCCAAATACCCACAGATCTATGATTTAGAATTCAATAACATCTATTGGCAAACGCTGCGAACTAATAATGGCACGTTTCAATTTTTCGGTGCGTTTTACGACAATCGGAAATTATCCAAGATTGGGCCAGCAATAAGGATCGTTGGTATGATCGATCGAATTGAACCAATCGTGAAGACATATTGTCAATTATGGTACGAAGGCGAGAATGAGCCCAAGATTGTCGAGACGCTCGAATATAAGTATATATGGTATCCTAAATGGGGCAATTACAAGCAGGGCATTTATCAGCCATACGTGATAGCATGTAGGGTGCCACCACAAGCGCACGGTAAGCCACCGTCGTCCGTCTCCATAGTGGAGAAGCGTTGCGACACGGCCACCAACCATCTCCGCGTAATTTATAACAAGCCCAAACGTAAAAAGGACTTTGCAGTGTGCGTAAAAGGGCTGGACTTTCTGCATGAGGATCTGTCGGTTCGACTGGTTGAATGGATCGAGCTGATCAACCTGTTGGGTGCTGACAAAATCTACTTTTACGAGCTGCAGGTACACCCGAACGTGACCAAGGTGCTGCGGCATTATCAGCGATTGGGTATGGTACATGTGACCCCATTAACCCTGCCGGGCGGACAGCCTAACGTGCCTGCCTTCCAGCACATGTATCTCACGAAGAAAACCAATCACAAACGGCAAAATGAACTAATACCTTACAACGATTGTTTGTATAAGCACATGTATGAATACGAATATATCGCACTGTTGGACGTCGACGAAGTGATTATGCCCGTGAAGGACACGACCTGGCAAGAGCTGATGCGCCGGGTATTGCCCAAGGCCCTACAAATACGGAATGAGACCCGTGCCTCGTACAACGTCAGAAACGTCTACTTCCTCGACGACCTACTGCACTCTCATGGTTACTTCAAGGACATACCCAAGTAAGTAAGGTTTCCACTTTCACACCGCGCACAAATCGACCATTCGTGAAGGGAATGCGAAGGTGGATGGCTCGCAAGTAGGTACTCGGTATACGTCGGTAATCGGAATCACGAATTTGTTTTTGCGAATTAATAAAAATTATAATTTCGAAGAAGAAATAGGAAATTTGATAACTGAATAAATTTGTTGAGGAACAATTTACGTATAATATGATTCTTATTATATATGTACATACTGTACAATTATATTATTATACTATTTTTCCCTTATATCTTTTTGTAGCGATGCAAATTTTAAAATATTTGATTTGTACTGCGAGATAGATGTTTATATCTTCATTTTAATCTTAATAAAGTGAGCGAAAAAATTAACTGTGTGTATATGAAAAACTTTGATAATAGTTTTGCTTTAAGAAAAAAATGTTTCTAAATTTATATCAAGTTTTTGGAATGATATTTATAATTATAGTTAATTCTGAACATCTTCTACTCTTATCATCTTTTCCAAGAAATTCTAACTCACATGAAATAAAGAAATGTATTCTTGATTTTAACATTTTTCTCATAGGTATATGCACATGCTTCAACACGTGTACCGATCGAAGAACTTTACGAAACCAAATCAATACATCAAGTGTTTCCATAATCCAGAACGAGTGGTCACTCTGCACAACCATTTTCCCCTGGCATGTCTGGGTGCTGGATGCACTAGTTATCCCATCGAGACTGAGGATGCGCAGCTGCAGCATTATCGCGCCGATTGCGTGCGATCGTTAAAGAAAACATGCGTGGAATATCGGGAGAATAGTGTGGTAGACACGACGATATGGCGTTATAGGGATAAGCTGATCAACAGAGTCACCGACACTCTGAAAACTCTCGGCTTCTTCGGGTCGAGATAGCGTCAGAGATTGATCTCCCTTTTTTTTACTTTCATTTCTCTCTCTCTCTCTCTCTCTCTCTCATTCGATCGGTTGAGAAGCGATGAATCTATCAGCGGGAGGTAATTGCCGGTGGGACTTGATCAGAGATTTAATTGAACAGATAATAGGGATTGGTGTAACCGATAGAGTTGATTCATTTTTAGTGACAGCGCAATATTGCGTCTTTTATCTTTATGTGTGTTGCATGAGAAGAGCGTGGATCGATAACCTTTGTCTGATAGTGCTGTCAGTATATATATATATATATATATATATATATATATATATATATGTACATAGGCCGTGTCTTGAGCGACAAAATATTCTCAGCCTTATTAAATAAGGTTATCAATCAAGAATATTATTGACACCGGAACAATTGATCGTTTGTGTGAGAATTTATTTAATAGAATTCATTATATCGCTTAAAATAAAGTAGCGTATATAAAAAACGGGATTTAATTTTTTAAGATTTTTAAGCACGCACAGTTTTTTTATTAAAGTTGATTCAATTCTAATAAAAAAAATTATTGAACAAATCCATATTCCAAATCTTAGCTGAATAAAGTCGCAAGCAATTTATGATGGGAAATTACTATAGTCAATTTATGCCAGTCCCATTAACACGATAATTTTCAGGGATTCGTTAGCCAGCGAAATGAAAATTTCGCTCTAGGCTGAGCGTAATTGTTTTGCAGTTTGATTTGCATCAACAACGATACACAAATTTTTGTTTCGAATGGCAAATTGAGTGGATTACATTCATAAGAAAAACTGCAGTATTCTTTTTCTTTCTTTTTTGTAAATAATTTCTCTCATATAAGTTTTACATATGCTCAATATGAAATATCATTTGCGATTGATCGATAGCCATAGTGAATAAGTGTAATGTGTCAGTAAACGGATTACATTTGGATACAATATACGGATTGCACGTAATTAAATTTAATAAAAGTTAACGTAAACTTTATGTTTAATAAAGAATATAAAGAAATTACATAAAAGAAAAATAAAGGCGCGAAATTATTATTATTACATTATAGGTGCGTTATGCCGAAAATATATTTAGACAATTACAATAAAATATATAAAATTTTTTTTTAATGTCTAATCTAGACATTAAGTATATTTGTTTTGGAATGGAATATTAAAGGTATTGATATACCATTCCAACGACTGAAATGCTGTGAGGTGTATAAGCATCGATATTGTAAAGACTACTTTTGATTTAATCAGTTTTCCGCATCACGAAGTAGTTTAATTTTCGTTTTTAGTACAGATTTTTAGTACAAAAATCGAAATGAAACTATTTTAATTTTTATCGCACTTGAAGTAAGAAAATGAATAAAAAAAATATTATGGTCAGTGTGGTACAAATTGCGTTAGGAGATCGCGTTATCAGCGTTATTGTGCCATTTTAATTTTATTGTTCATTAGACATAAAACAAGAACAAAATGACACAATAATACTGATAGCTCCCTGTACATAATCATAGTTCTATATTTATTTTAATTTTGATTAGTATTAGAATATTAAAACAATTCAAAATATATTTTAAATATTGATAATATTTTAAATATCATAGCCTTTATTAATGAGAATATAAGAAAGTATGATCTTTTTATTTCGCTTAATTGTTTATAACTGCTTCGTGATTTTGGAAATTTTTTTTTCTTATGATGAACCTCGATCGCTTTCTGCACGATGAAAATCGATTGTTATTTACTATTTGACATTAAACGTCGCTTGTAAACGTAAGAGGGCGATTCATGTGTCATCATGAAATATATCGATATAAAGGGACCATTGTAGATACGAGTCAATAAAAGTCAGAAAAGTCGATTCGCATGACGTCATTGGTCTATATGCGAGAATAAAATAATATTGTATTTTTGAAATTTAAAAACTGTGGGCTGTTTTTCAAGCTGGAAATATTGGAAGACAAAATGGACAAAATTTTTTATTTTCTCTTATTTAATTAAATACTGTTTTTATTTATGCTTATTTAATATAATATGTAATATTAAATAATATGTAAAAATTATTATTATACAACAATATGTTTCACGCCCATGCCCACAAATAGCTTTTAGTTAATGTTGGACATAAATGATTCAGAATGAAAAAAGATAATATTAAAAATATAATGACAGTAATTAGCTGATCAATTATTTAAAAAAAGAATTGTTCTTTAAACTACTGAACTGATAAGACAAACAGTGAATTCCTCGCGTAGCCAATTTAATAATAATTATGCAATTAATAATAATTATGCCGTTTTACACGACACAAATTTTTTGTTTGTTGCAATAATCCTTTAATATTTGTCTTCAAGATATCTGTTTGTAAGATAATAAATTATTGCAAGAAGATATGAACATATCTTTTTCTTATCCTGTAATTATTATTATTATTATTATTATTATTTTTACTAATATAAGTTCATGTAAATTTATATCTAGGCGGATCGCATATAACGATATATAATTTTGGAATGTATTCGCTTTAGCTTGTAGCGAATGGCATTAGTGTCATTTGAAATGCCCGTTGTCTTATCGTGTGCGTGTCCAAATTGTCGGATGTTATTAGTATGATGAGTCAGCATACTCCGCTGACATGTGTCAGGATAATCGATGGCGATTGTAATATAAGCTTCCTCCATCAACCAAGCGACGAAGTGCGATATCGAAAGAGACTTCGAAATACAACTAATAATATTCTCTTTCCTATTAATTGTTAAGTCATTTATTTTATTCATCTAAGTTCTAAGTTTCCAAAGATATTTCGACATCTCTTGGGATATAATACTACTATTTCCTAAATATAAGAATAATTTTACGTGAATAAATACACTTGAAGCAAAAAACATTTGTATCTCAAAATCATATATCTTTGTTGCTTTGATGCTTTTCCTTAGAGCAGCAGTTGATTTTTTTTAACATTAAAGTAATTTTGTGCTTAATGAATGTCGATAAAAATGAAAGTTCTGAAAACAAATTAGAATTTACAGAAGATATCGCAAAAGTATATGTATCACACGGCTATTTAAATTTTAATTTAAAGAAATATGATAAGTAAAATAACTTTTTCAATAACAATTTTTATTTCATTAAACAATTTGATCTTTAATATTATAAGTACAAGTTTAATTTATTATTATCACTAAACTAAAGTTATTTAATTTTATTTTAACTATATTATATTAAAAAATGTTTTAAAAGTTTTCAGATTTATTATATATATAATATATACAGGGTGTTTGAAAAATAATAACAAATCTTTTGCATAGAGGCAAAATGGATTAAATTGAGAAGAAAAGTCCTCTACCATTTTACAATTTTTGCAATAGTTAATAAGATACTAATTGCTAAAAATTGTCGAAAATTTTTCGTCTTCAATAATTTTTTATTCAAATACTATTCAATACTATTAACTTTACAGAAAAACTGCAAGAGAAAATTGTTTATTTTCTTCGCATAGAGCTCTAAGAATTTTTTAAGAATTTTTTTTCAGAATTTTTTAATACTGTATTTTCTTAAGTTGGTAAAAATGAAAAAAAATGCAGTATTAAAATGTTAATAAAAAATTCTGAAAAAATTCATAGAGTTTTATGAAAAGGAAATAAACAATTTTTGTCTTTTGCAGTTTTTCTATAAAGTTGATAGTATTTAAGTAAAAAATTATTGAAGACCAATTTTTATCAGTCTTTAGCAATTAATATCTTTTTAATTATTGTGAACATTGCAAAATAGTAGAGAACTTTTCTTCTCAGTTTAGTTCATTCTGCCTCTATGCGAAAGATTTATCATTATTTTCTAAACACCCTGTATATATATATATATATATATATATATATATATATATATATATATATATATATATATATATTTTATAAAATATAAAAATATCATTATATTTATATATTTTTATTTTTATATATATTTTT
>Ga0157363_1002058_pt1 | contig 17421 bp, 9 predicted proteins | sample AttsexASBM1_FD_111477 | JGI IMG/M metagenome (GOLD analysis project Ga0157363, IMG submission 111477) | Fungus gardens microbial communities from leaf cutter ant in Ribeirão Preto, State of São Paulo, Brazil - Atta sexdens ASBM1 | ecosystem: Host-associated > Fungi > Mycelium > Unclassified ... | reverse complement strand
AGAGATAAAAAGAATATATGTGTGTATATATATATATATATATATATATATATATATATATATATATATATATATTTGCTGATGTTATTTATTATTGAGTTATTTACTTATTTCTTATTATTGAGTTTATAACACTTATTACTGAATTCGTGTCTTATGGCTATGAATTTCCGGTTCGAATCCATACATGGCCGCCACAGCAGTGGTATCCAGATCCACATTCTTATTATAGTGACTCTAACGCGACTCGGTGTAATGTGATGCGGCGGGACGCGACATAGCACCGTGTACGGGCATCTTGCTACATCTTGCTGCACGCACACACTGACATTATACCCTATACGGAACACACTGCTTACAGGCATTCCTTGCAACTCGTCCATTTCACCGCGTAATAAAGCGAAACGTATATATGTTGCGACACTTGTGACATGTTAATAATTTGATACAAAGTCTTTTAAAAAAAAAATACTGATCATTAATTAAGGAAATGAATTTTTATATAATAAATTCTTTATATTTATAAAATCAATGTATCTAAAGCCTTTATCAATGTAGTCTTTATGTCAATCTGATAGTCTTTAGATAATTAAAAACCATAGACAATTAAAAACAACTAAATGAACAAAACAGATATAATTAGAGAGAGAGAGAGAGAGAGAGAGAGAGAGGGAGAGAGAGAGAGAGAGAGAATATATTGTTTTAAATTGTTTTATTTAATAAAACATTGTATGTTTTATTCACATATTAATAGAGAAAAAAGTTACAGTCAACATAAATTCGATGCAATATAAGATTGTTAACGCTTAAAATATCTCGCAAATTACTTAATTCTCTAATTTTTTAAGTCTTTTTTTCTGTGAATAAATCTACTCTAAAAGATTTTATTGTTTATTTTTATTTATTTTTTCATAAGAAATGGTTTTTTGGTTGTACTATCAATTCAAAAATACCTTGTATAATTGTCGACGTAATTTTTGATATTTCATTTAGATAAAAAAAAAAGAAAAGTTTTGACAGTGCTGATTGTGCTATTTTAGTAACAGAAAGTTTAGATTACAGAGAGCTCGAAACTTCGAAAGAACGATGTAGGAAATTCAAAAATTTTATATTCAGTCAATTCGTAACATGCGCGAGAGCCGGGTAATATCAGCCTTAATCCGCACTCTACTATCATGGTTCACTAGTGATCGAACGATTTCTTATTTTTTCTTAACTTATGAGGCTTCCGGTAATTATAACTTTTATTACGTTTTGTCATTTTCCAAAATGAAGTTTAAACATTTGTTCTAGAAAGTTGAATGTATGTTTAAGATTTTTTTGAACTATTTTAAATAGGTATAAGAATATGAACGGTTCTAGTGACCCGCCATAGGAATGAGGCACCGAATTGAGCGTGGTATTGTAAGAGTTATATACAATATATCAGTGTATATCTTACTAAATAAAGCTACGGAACTATGTAGCAGGTAACACGGCAATGGTTGCCATTAACGTGTTCCAGTACACCAGTGTATCTCGGTATTGTACTTTCCGCTCATTCATGCTCCCGTTCATAACTTCCACGGAAGAAGACGGAGTCCCTCCCTTAATGTCGTGTCTACGTATAAAAGCTCGCGCGGTTAGAGCATATATATGCGCGCGCGCGTGTGCGTGCGGGTGCGTGTGCGTGCGGGTGTGTGCGTGTGTGCGTGTGTGCGCACCTGACCTTACAGTCAGCGTGAAGAACAAACGTAGTGTTTCGGAATTCGTGATATTCCCGAATGTAGTTCACACGTGTATGTAGTATGTATGTAGAAAAAAATCAACATAACTTGTTATATAGCGTAACTCGAATGCTTCAATAGTTCTTATATTCAATCTTAGTTTGTTGTTAGAGCAAATCATAGTTCAATTTCAGTTTGTCGAAAATATATTCCTATAATGAGAAAGTTGATATGCTGTTAATATTCGGTGAATGTGAAAGGAATGCACGTGAAGCTGCAATTCTATATGCCACAAGATGTCCACAGAGACATCATCCGTGTGCAATGTTTTATAACATTGAAAAGAATTTAAGAAATTATGAAGAATTTTAAAAGCAGAAAAGGAATCGCAATTAAGTACAACTGCAGACAATACTCTTATGGTCTTAGCACATTTAGAAGAAAATCCTTCTATTCGTGCAATTGCTACTGAAATTGGTTTATCTAATAGCATTTTTCTCTTGGGATATACTGAGTGTAACCTCGCACTACACTAGTTGCGTATAAGTGCTGCATCAGTGCTGCACTACATACACCTTGATATACACTACTTCATGTTATCGTGTTTAATTCTGATGCCAGTTGAGTTCCATTTTCAAATTTTTAATGTCACACTGGCTCTACACCGTCTCTTTGAGCATCTCGTGTAGCAAAACCCCACTTCGTGCATAAAATTTGCATTATACTATAGTCACGGAAACATGTTACACTGAATGAGTTTACCTACCACCAGTCAAAGAAACATGGTACACTGTCTGAGTGTTACACTGATAGACGATAGTGCAAGAGAAAACTATAAGAGTTCTGTTCATAAGATGGTAAATCATTATCATCCTTACAAAATGACTAAAGTACAACATTTACGTATAACTGATTCACAATGTGAATCGTTGTCTAAATTTTGTAGCATGACTAGTTGTCATACAAAAGTAATCCTGAAATATTACAAAATATTCTATGGACAGATGAATGTAAGTTCTTAAATAATAGTGTAATTAACTGTAATAATTATCATTTTTGGTCGAAGGATAATCCCCATTGATTCCGAGAACATAATTTTCAACAGAAAATTGCAGTGAATGTTTGATGTGATCTAGTATACGTCATCTGATTGGACCTTACTTTTATGAACAGAATTGACAGCCCAAACCTTACTTAATTTTTCTTCGTTCTTAACTTCCATTGTTGCAAGTGCTTCCGAATGATGTTGTGCAACGTATTTATTTCCAATGAGATGGTCCATCTCATAACGCTCGGATTGTTGTCCAATATCTAAATTCAAAATGCGGAGACGTTGGTTGGCCACTTACGAACCAATTCCTTGACCATCGGTTCCCCGATTTGTCACCACTAGATTTTTTTCTATAGGGTCATTATCATTCAAAGTCTATATGGTACCAATTCAAAATATGGAACATTTAAAGCAGCGAATCTGTACAGCATGCGAAGAAATTTGCCGTGACAGCATTATAGAAACAACTAATGGAAATTTATTACATAGAGTAGAATTGTGCCTACAAGAAAATGGACTACAATTCGAACAATCATTGTAATTACATAATTTCTTTCATTAAATTTGTTATAATTTTTTGTTCTACGTTTTTTTGTTATGCTACTATTTTTGTTTATAATTTGTTTTGTTTTGTGTGTAGTTTCATTTAAAAAACAAGAATGTCTGTGAAAAAGTAGCAGATATAAAAATCTTTTTCTACTGTAGAATAATCTATAAAAAAATTAATACAAATAAAATAATTTTTCACAAAAATGTTTCCGTTTATTAATCCCACAACTGTAAGGTCATCTCAAGGTCATAATATAGCAGGTCATTGAACTCGTCTTGACTAGTTACAATATTATGAAGTAAAAAATATTAAATAGTGCCACTTAAAAAAATTAGGGTAACTTTGACTTTTTTTTCCTAAAAAAGAGTATTTTGCAAATTTGTAATATTACAATTTGTAGCCGATTGAAAACTGATTAACTTTTATCCAAACTAATTTTTGTCAAATCATTGGAAGTATCGGAAAAATCGTGACCACAGTTACGTGGCACCTTGTATATATAAAAAAAAATGTATATATATATATATTTTTTTTTTTCCGGCACTTCCGATATATGTATGCGTGCGCGCGCGCGCGCGCGCGTGTGTGTGTGTGTGTGTGTGTGTGTATATAAAATATTTGTCCTTACACGCACTTTTATATATTTTTTTCTCTTACACGTATCTTGAGCACAATTTTGAACAACGATGATCATTCCATGTATGTTCTAAACTCGCGCGAGACGCTTCTCTCCTTCTCTCCTTCCTCCATTCTTTCTCTTTCTCATCCATTCTCGTCGATTCTTTTACTAATACGATTCAGCTACCGTACCGATGTGTACTTTGCTATACTAATCTATCTATTCTCTAGCCTCCGATATATCTCCTTTATTCCTCGTTATTATGTTTATTCTATCTTTTGCCTTTTTCCATTATCTTTTATCGTTATCCATCTCTTCTTTGAGTTATGCATCGTTTTCTACCTATCATCTTCTTGTTTAAATTCCCTTTCTCTTTGTTTTATTGTTTCACCGAATGCTTTTTTTCTTCCAGCTTTCGATATTACAAAGCTTCCCTTCTCTTTGTTTTCGTATTTTGCTATCTTCCGTTTTTTCGTTGTTTCAACTTTTCTCAGTTTCGCATCATCTCTTTAATTTGTTACGTTTCATTTCCTTTAAGATTCCCGCCTATGTATGATGATTTTTACTTTTCTTCGTTCTCTTCGCCGCCGTTTCGCATGATGTCTTTATCATTTTGTGTTCTTCTCCTCGGCATTTTATATACATGGAAGTCTTTTTTTGCACTCATAATGAATCACGCGATGATCTGGTTGATTGATATGCAATGAGAATCTTTGTTTGAATTTGCGATGATCGCGCGATAATCTTATATGTTTAAAATATTAGAGAATTTTTGCAATATGGATCTAGATACGATGAACACTAAAGTCAGATTATCTTCTTCTTAATAACTAATTAAGAAAAGGATAACATGCGTTCACCATATCTAGATCCACGTTATTACAAAATCTCCCTATTGTCTATTTATTCATTAAAGCGCTCGTCTTCTGAATGAGTTTGTTATCCATAATTTCTGATTTTACATAATATATTGTTAAAAAATCGTATACGAATTTAGACATAGATTTAATATGTATATACATCGGTTGTCTATTTAAAATAAATTTAATTTGGAACATACTATGAAAAGTAGAGGGAGGAAATGTGTTGCTATCGAAGTCAAAATCAGTAAAGCAATCTGAAAATATAGATGATATATCACTGTTAATAAGTTGATGTGCTCACGAAATAATTAATCGTATGTTATTACATTCCATACCGTACGCATACTTTGCAAAATGTTTGTCATGTCTCTTGAACGTGATCGTGCATTATTCGAACTTTTAATGAACATCGAGCACATGACATCTCTTCACAGAGCAGATTAGATCTTTTGGCAAATCGTAGAACGTGGAACGATGGAACAAATTGAATGGAGGGGAATTGTTCGTACTACATCAATGATGGCGATAGTGGGAAGAGAGGGATGTCAGCATCTGGGGTTATGAACAGTTCAGACACGAATATGTCAAAATCTAGGTATCTGAGCTCTCTGGAGAGAAACTGTTTCTCAAACTGAGTATCTATAGCGGTATACATAAAATCTGTCGCCTGAGGATTGATTGTATGCAATCATTCCTTCGGAACAAGATTGCGCGATCACGGATTCTCTAATATGACTTCCATTCTCTCATCACTATATACGTTTACGGCAATATCAGCATAATTGGAAGTAAGCTGACATACTGAACTGTAACCTTAGGAATGATAATTATGTGTGTGTTCCACAAAGATCCAATTAGCGACTGTTTCTTTCGTGGTTCGCAACGTACGGGATTTGCGTGTACCGCGATGTGTACCATCATATATAATTCGTTTTCACGTATTATGAGGAAAGTATGCAGGTTTTGTACATACATTTCATCCAGATAATTTTAGTCCAGTTTTTACGGGAAGAGGAAGTTGTGTTCTTTCAATAAGATACAATTTGTCTTCCGGGGATTCTTCATCAATTTTCTTGGCACAAGTCTCATCGCGTTTCTCTCCAATCGAGATGCACGCTGATGTATGGAATTGGATTGGATTGCGTATCTTTTGTCTTTTGTCAACGATAATCTTTGAACAGTCACGAAATTTTCCAGATGACACATCCTGACAATTCGCAAAACATTACCTTGATCACATTTTGATTTGTATGTGTGCTAGAATATAGATTTATATAGTGGCGGAAGATTATTATTACTGATATCTAATACTTTAACTATGCTGTTCTACGCGTAATATTATGTTTATAATTATTTTGAGAATCATATGATATTACATGATATTACATGATCGTCAACTGTTTACCAGATAATTTTTTAAATTCAATTTTAGTTTTATGAAATAACGTTTACATGATTTTTCATTTCCGATGTATACGTATATATTGTACTTATAATGAATTCTATTTCTTGAGCAAAATGCGATAATGCTAAACATTCTACGCATATTTACATTAGAAAATATTTGAATCGATCGTTAGATTATGTAGTTATGAATTAATTAATTTTCTTTAAATATTTTAATTTCAATTCGAACTATACTTAATACATATTTATTTTTTTCTTATTTTTTTATCTTTATATATATATATATATATATATATATATATATATATATATACATATTTCCTGATTCGATGTATATAATAACTATATAAATAAATCAATGTGATAATATTTATTTTTCTTTTTGTTATATTTATTTATCTTTTATACTTTGAACTTATATTTGTAGAATATTTATAGAAGTTTCTCCGAAACTTTTTTGTCTAGATTTTTTCCCACTCATATCTCCTTTTCCAACTTATCTATCACTATTCTCTGTCTCTTTTCCTTGCATTTCTCGTAAAGTAGGTTTCCTTTTTATCGCAGAAGTTAGGCGCCAGTACTTACGGGCCGTTAAGCTGCAGATAGCATAAATAAATACGCGAATTTGGTTAGCCGGAAATTACGGCGAATGCCGGAGAAAGGAAGGAGACGCAGAAAAATTCCGGAAAAGGGTGAACGCTGAGAAAACGAATTTTTCGAGAACACACGTAGTGCGCAGAAAAGTGGTCGTGCGACTTATATAGTTAAAACGGCATAAAAAATAATAATCTAAGCTATAAAATAATATATCTAAAACACTAAAAAAAAGTATGCTATTAATGTCTTAATCCGATTTCAATATTGGAGAAAAGACAAAGCTAATTTTCATGATGAAATTGACTTCAATATTTTTAAAATGACAAGTTTTAAGTTTTTGATTAAAATATAAAAAATTTTTTTGAATACATGGTAGTACAATTATGAATAAATTATCTGCTTAATCACATGTATAATTAACATGGGAAAGTCTCTAATTCGAAAATTATGAAACTTTAGCAGTATATGTGACAGAAAAGATATGATATGTAATAAATAACTTTTTTGTTACTCAAATTCACCCTGAAGGACAAAATCTACCCTGAAAATTGATCCATTTTTACTTTGTTTTATTATTCAACAATAAAAGAGAGGAAATAGAACAAAATTTTACAGTAAACTTATTTCTTTTCATTAATTAAAATCTTATTAATTGTTTAAAGACATATTATAAAAACATATCAATATTGTTGTATATTCTCAGTATTCTTCTCTATTATATATTATTCATGATAATTTTTTGTATCGAGCACTTCTTTGAAGAATTTTGTAATTACCAGAAATAATTTCAGATAAATTAAATAAGTATAAGTTCAAAAAAATATTTTTGTATTTCACATCTCTCTAATGTATTTTTATGTAATGTTTACATGTTTATTTATTTAGATATGTTTATATGATTATGTAATTTTATATAATTTTGTATATATTTAGTAAATAAATAAAGTTTAGGAAAACACATATTAATTATACAATTTATTATATTATAAAGTATTATAAAAAATTATGTTGAAAATTGAGAATATGTGCTTCTTAGTTTTGTTTCTATACTTCATAGTTTCTTAAATAATTATTAAGTTTTTTAATCAATAAATCTCAATAAAAGAAATAAGTTCTCTTTCAAAATTTTATCTTGTGTGTTGATAAAATAATGAAATAAAAATTGAAAATGGAGCAATAATTCAGAGATTGATTTTATCTCTTTAGAATTTGAAAAAAATTGTTTATTATACATCAGAACACTCTCTATTGCCTTTCATACTACCATTCAATTTTTAGAATTTCCGAGTTGAGGAGGTTCTTTTGTAAGTTGGGAATAACCATATAGAATTGCCTAACGAGAAAATAAAGTTCAATCATAATAATTTTCTTTACTGATCGAAAATCCGTATTTATATTTTTACATTCACCTTTTTTTAAGAAAATATTGAGTAAATATGTATCTGTATCCATAACGATTTCAAAATGCTAGATAATAAATTATGAAACAATTATAATACTGTACAATATATAATTAATAATAATTAATAATAATTAATAATAATAATAATTTTTAATTAAAATGTAAAAGTACTACAGTGATCGTTTAAGCAAAAATAAATGACTATTCCCGGATTAAAGCTTTCTATCATCTCGATGTTATTACGAGTTTCATTTGTAGTCTTAACTCCTCGCGTTATGTAAGTGTGTCTGGCGGAATGCACAATCGCGTTTGTCATGTTATACGAAACAGCTGCAGTATTAGACAACAGTGTAAATAAAATGAATGAACGATCTGAAGATCGAGGGCGCTAGACAGTCCAAAGTTCCCAGGAGCACGTTCGATTGAATTTCAGTTCTCACTTACGCGATATAGATTGATACGTGCAGCACTCGAACGGTCGTTCATCTGCAATTTTACCGGAACATGAGCCGAACGAGCGAGCCTTGCCAATCGAAATCGGTCAAATAAACGTCCCACTCTCTGGATTCTCCCCTTGTGATTTCCCTCGGTGAAGCAGTTCGAACGTGTTATACAAGCGTGAATCGGTCGTTGTATGTTGTATGTATACGATGTAGTAGCAGATCGGAATACTAAAAAAGATTCTTAAAAACTTGATCAATAAAAGGCCAAAGTTCCATCTTCGTGAAATGGTCTAATTTTTTTTACTAGATTTAGTAAAAACAAGAAATAAAATGTTATTTTGCAAATTTATGAAATGTTAGAAAAGATCTGTTGTAACTTTTTATTAACAATTTTTTCATTTATTAACACGGAAAAAAAAGATTAGCTACAGCTAAAAATTTGGTATGGCAGCTAAATTCATTAGTATTATATAAAGACACTTAACGTCATTCATTAGTATTATATAAAGACCTAACATCATGTCTGCGAGATCTAATTTCCATTAACCGTGAGGCTTAAATATTGTCATTGTAACAGACAATTTGATAGCAAGTAGGATAGTTTCGGCAAACCATATTTAGCTGTGATGCTATTTTCATTTTTTACAGATTTTTGTAAAATTATAAATAATTTTTCTTTTTTTCAAATTAGATTTTAAAAAACTTTACTAGAAATTATTGTTTATATTTATGAAGAAGGTACGAAAATCCATTATATGCGACTTTTATTTATTATTATATTTTTGCATTTTTTTCGGAGGAAATTTGTTTACCGCTGAGTTTGCGAATATTGCGACACTCATACGTTTATTGATGGCACACTTTGACAAATGAACGTGTGATATCATCACAAGGGAATAAAATGAGAGTAGACGTTAAAGGGATAGTACAAAATGGTTCAAGAATAAGGGCCATGGTAAAAAGACTTAAGCAGTAAGACATAAACAATAAGAAAATTAATGTGTTGAATTGGCTACTGCTTATATTATGACTTATGATCATAACTGTAATTAGCCAATTTTTTTACTGCTTATGTATTTACTGCTTTATGTTTTTTGGCTTTAAAGCCTGTTCTACAATGTGCTTTTTGTTTTCTATTTCTTGTCTTTTGTTATTTTTTACATCTTGTCTTTTTGCTTCTTATCTGGTTTTTTATTTTATATCGCCCAAAATAAAAGTTAACGAACTTCGAAAGAAACAAGAAATACGTAGCAAAAAATATAATTATTGATAAAACGAGGAGAAAAGGAGAAAAAAGTAAAAGATAAAAAATAAGAAACAGGAAACAAAGAGCACATTGTAGAATAGGCTTAAGTCTTGACACCGTTGTAGAAAGTGCAAGGTTAGATCATAGCCGGCGACGAATAGACGGATCTATTCTATGGATGGATGGATGGATGGATGGATAGCTGGCTGGATGAGTACACAATCGGAGACTAGTCTGATAAAATATGCAGGTTGCAATCACGTCTCTTGAATAGAAAAGAGCGGACGAGGCTAAAAAGAGTAAAAAGAAGAGGGTGACGGTGCATAGTTGGGGGATGATGGCGCCATTGGAAGCAGAGAAACGGAAGACGAAAAGGGGACGAGAGAATGCGCCCCTATATACGTTTCGAAGGGCAAGACACGCAATACTGCTGCGGGTATTCCATACTCTATAGCTGGTTTCGCTCTGCTTGCGTTCGCAAAAAATGTTCATAACTAGCCAATTGTGTCAACGGTATTCGTGAATTTGTGTGTATATTTGTGTATTTATGTACGTACATCGGAAGTACGTCCTCGTTCGTGTATATATTTGGCCGAAGTCGCCTGGCATTTATGGGCACTGTACTGATTTAAAAGTTGCGATGTATCGATAGATTTACGTAAGAGAAAGAAATTAGAAAGAAAATAAGAAAATTTCGTTTTAGTCATCGAACATTAAAAAAGTGAAGAAAAATAGCAATTGATATTACTCTTCTATTGATCGTATGATGGATTAACTAATTTTATCGGTGAGTATAGTATACATATATACCTACAAAAGAGCGTCAATCATGATTTTATGTCATAATTTTAAAATTTGATTTTTGGAATAATTTTAAGTTAAAATCGTTATACGAGGATCATCTGAAAAGTTTTGAGGCTTAACATGAAAATGGCATTACTCATCAAAACTCATTCTGGTATAACTACAAACGTAAATGTTTTGAATAATACCTGTGAAAATTGTAGCCATTTTGGATGCTCAGTTGTTTGACAGTCGATGTCAGTTGATGTATTTTTGTTTGATGAAAATCTCTGTCCTTTGAGCCAAATTTTGAGCCTAAGAAACAGGAATCAATCAATCAGGAAGTGATCAATTTGACAATCGTAAATCTTTGTCATAGCGATCACCGATATTCGATTTTTTCATTTTTATAAAAACACTGATATCGACTAGCACAAATGATTGTCAAACAACAACTGAGTCCAAAATAGCTACAATTTTCACAGATAGTTCATTCAAGGTATCAAACAAGATAGATATCTTTCAAAGCATGTAAGCATACAATTGTAATACCAAAATGGTTTTGACGAGTAATACCATTTTCATGTTGAGGCTTATAATTTTTCAGCCTACGTATATTTAAAAATGGAAAACAATGAAAATGGAAAAAAACGCTATTATAAAAATTATTTAAGAATAATAAATTAAGATTTACGAATAATATTATTTATACATTACGTATACATTACTTATGAAAGGACTGCATTATCCAGGAAGCGTAACATAGCAAAAAATTTTAGATATTGCTAGAAGTTCAAAGAGTCGATCAGCTTTGATAATCCCCATGATTTGAATTTGAAAGAAACCATTTAAATTGTAAATATTTGACCCAGATTCCGTCGAATGTGTGAGATGCTTTATAGAATCCCTTCGGTCTCTTCAATCACCTGGATCAAAATTCATTGATGGCGATACTCGCAAAATATCATCGTCGTAATAAAGATTCAATTTTTATACTAGCTCGAAGCATAATCACATTTATCATTAACGCTTGTATCATTATCTCCAATTTGTTTACCCCGGTTATTTTTAAATTAATATATCAGTGAATAATTATATTTAGTTGATTTTTTCCAAATGATAATAGCTATATTGCTAAGTTTGAAATATAAAAAAAACGTGTCAATTACACACGTAAAATCGTAAAATTATCAAAGCTAAAATTGCATAGCTTTGGTAAATTATATATTTTGCGTTCTGCCATACTTTCTGAATTTTCGCACACGCTTGTACATATCAATACAATTTTCACTACAAGCCTAAAACTATTTGTATGATACGTTTAGCATCGGAAAACAGCATCCCTTAAAAGGCAGGGATGGTTCTCATGGAAGTATGGTCGAAAGGGATTCAACCTGGGAAAAGTATAGGTCGGACTGGAGTGGCACCTACTTCTCGCTAAGATATGCATGAGCTAGCTAAAGTTACTCTATGTACGTTGCTTACATAATATACTCTCGTGGAGTTATCCTCAGTTAAAGCATCCAGACATCATAGGTGCCATCAGATGGAGATTATAAAGATGGGAAGCTATTTAATTTTTTTTATGCACGATATTTTATTGAGGTTTGTTGATGCGGGTACTGTTGTTACTGTTGTTAATTTCTTTCTTGAAATGTAACAGTGGAGACTTATTTCGATCGGATATTATTGTTCATTAGAATATTAAAATTTTGAATATTAAAAATTTGAGTTATATAAAAATACATCAGTCTAACGAATTATTCAGATCAGAATTTTGATTATATATAGTTTCTTATAGTTTATAGTTTCTTCATTCTATTACATTTGTTTTTGGCGTATTAAAATTATTTCGCAAACGAACCTCCGATTTTATTTTTCTTTATTAAATCATGTAAATTTTAAAAAATTGCGAAAAGATTGATTAAAAATTACTGCAAAATGGAGATTATTCTTTTTGCTTTTGCTTCCAGTTCGAGTTTCGTTATTAAGGCCTCAATTCATGGCTCAAAACGTCGCACAAAATAACGTCGATGCAGATTAAAGAACATTTATAACAATAATAAAGCAAACGCCTTATACCGAGAACTAAACTGCCAATAGTCCCGCGAAGATACGATCGGCCGTCGGCGGTGATGTTGGCCGCTGCGTAGATGATAACGATGAATTCTTGAGGGTTAATTACCCGAATGATGGGCAAGTTTTGGCTTTTCTCCAACGGACCGAAGTTTCTGACGGTTTGTTAAATGTATACACATAATAAACAAGCCCGATTTATTATGCTTCGCCACCAGAATACTTCCTTCTTTCATCGCGTCGCGACTTTTATCCGTCGTAATCTTCCTATCATCCAACTTGCAGCAAATATTTATCATTGTAGCATTATTGCAAGCAATGTGTGTTCCGCGATATGAAATGCGAGGAATTCTCGGTCAATATCGAATATTAATACCTCAATATGATGTGCAATGCAACGCGATTATTATCGCGACAGAATTGACTCTAATAATGCCGTTATCTCGCGTTAATGGACCGATAATGCATCTTTGAAACTGTACTTTCGATCATATAAATTTATAATACATAGAATAATAATATTGACCGCTGGAGAGTGTAGACAATCGAGGGACATAATTGGTGCAGAAAACCAAGCGCGCTTTTATGATACACACACACACACACACACACACACACACACACACACACACACACACACACACACACACACACACACATATACAGGGTTTGGAAATAATCGTCAAATATTTCATGAGCAGGTAAAATGGACTAAACTGAATCGAAAAGTCCTCTATCATTTTGGAATTTTCGCAATAGTTAACAAGATATCAATTACTAAAAATTACTAAATATTGATCTTGGAATAATTTTTTACTCAAATACTATCAACTTTATAGAAAAACTGCAAGAGACCAAAATCATTTATTTTCTTCTCATAGAACTCTAAGAATTCTTTATCAACTTTTTAGTACTGTATTTTCTTATTTTTACCAACATGAGAAAATATTAAAACATTCTGAAAAAATTCTCAGAACTTTATAGAGAAGAAAATAAATGATTTTTGTCTCTTGCAGTTTCTATAAAGTTGATAGTATTTGAGTATTTGATAGTATTTGAGTAAAAACTTATTCAAGACCAATATTTGGCAATTTTTAATAATTAATATCTTGTTAACTATTGCGAAAATGAAAAATGGTACAAGACTTTTCGATTCAGTTTAGTCCTATCTACACAAAAGCGATTGACCAAAACTTACGAGACACCCTGTATATAGACTATTTCAGCTTTCATTATTCAAAATAATAGAAAGCAGACGTTTGATCGATATATAAAAATAATATGTTATATAATTTTAATAATTATTTTTTCTTATAATAAGCATTTATTATTTTCATATATTTATGTGAATTAATTTTTAATGAATTAAATTTTATGTAATTTAATTGTCTCTTTTTTCTTAATATCATATTTTTATTAATAATTTTACGAATGAAATCTATAATATTTCAGATAGCAGGTAAAGTTTCAATAAAAGTTTGTAATTAAATCTATTTTTAAATATAAGTTAATTCGTAAAGACTCCTTACAAATCACAAAGAAAATAGATAAAATAGGATAATAAGAATGGCGCGGTAATTTTTGCGCAAAACAAACATTGTAGATACAACACAAAAGTCTTTATTAAATAACCCGCTTATATGTATTTTATATATATATATATATATATATATATATATATATATATAATTATTTATATTATAAAATTAATTTATCTTTGAAGATGGCTAAAAAATGCCGAAATATGTAAGCTGGTTATTTAATAAAGACTTTTGTGTTGTATCCACATTTGTTTTGCGAATTTACCATTGATTTTAATTAATAGATCTGTAGATAACGTGTTTTAAAGAGCACACTCAGATTCATTTTGATAAAAAATTTGTTTACTATAACTTTATGTATAAAATTGAATGTCAAGGGCGCCTTTAGATTTTCTATTTCCATAAGTTGCCATTTTTAATAACGGATGAACGTTTAAGTATCAAAAAAACCTTTAAGTACCAATTATCATGAGAAACTTTTGCAATACATCCGATTCATAATATAATAAGTTCCAGTGTGATATACGAAAATTCGCTTATAAAAGGAAATCTATTTTAACGCTAAGAACAGAATGGGAAGTTTGCAATATCATTAGGGTTAAAATAGGAGCAAACTGTATCATTATAATTAAATTTATTTTGATATCTTAGAACTATTATTATATCGTAGAATTAAAAAATTAATTAAGAATCAAAATTTCGATTTGAGAATATTTATTGTGCGAAATTAAAGAAAAAAGATATCAACAATTTTAATTTCTTAATCTAATTCAATTTTTTTTTCAATATCCTTGAAATTTCTATATTGTATTTCGAAATTCCTATATCGTATTCCTATATCTAATGAGAAATCTCGAGAATTATATAAGTATCAATATAACGTGATGTACATGATTCATAATCTCGTAACAGTAAAATTACAATTATTACCACTATCGCTGAGCACAAATTATGGAGATACCATTACGTATTACGTTTATTACTCGCACTGCTAAGCTCATACACGGTTATTCAGAATTGTAACATACTATTAATGAAAGCGATTTATATTTTTAACGCTCGATATAAATCATCAACTTGTTATCACTAGTGTCACAAAATATTATTATTATATAAATATTATTATATATATAAGAATTTCCTAATTTCACAAAAATTTCTTAATTTCCTAATTACATTTACATGTTTTGAAAAATATGTAAAATGTATTTATTACATAATATTCTTATACTATCGTAACAAATTTGCGAAAATATATTAAATATGACTTTAATCGAGCACAAACATTTTAGATCAGTCATTTTGAATTTACCATTGATTTTAATTAATAGATTTGTAGATAACGTGTCTTAAAGAGCACGCTCAGATTCATTTTGATAAAAAATTTGTTTACTACAACTTTATGTATAAAATTGAATGTCAATTAGATTTTCTATTTCCATAAGTTGCCATTTTTAATAACGGATGAGCGTTTAAGTACCAAAAAACCTTTAAGTACCAATTATCATGAGAAACTTTTGCAATACATCCGATTCATAATATAATAAGTTCCAGTGTGATATACGAAAATTCAGCTTATAAAAGGAAATCTATTTTTCTCATATTTCTGGGATATAAAATTCTTTTGACTATTTCATCTGAATCCCAAACAATTTTTTGTAAATAATTAACTAAGATTTTGCGGGAGAGAGAAGGGAGAGGCAAAAAATCAGACTTTTTTAACATCCTCCTTTATCAACAATAATATCCTGCCAAAACAAGGCTGATTCATAATCGTTTCTTGTATTTAAGATCTTCCTAAGTACAGTCTTAAGATATCATAAACCTATCACAAAATCATATTTTAGTATCTTAAGGTATTACTTAAGATGGTCTTGAAATAATCAACTATGAATATAATCCAAAAGATTTAAGATTCAGTTGTATATTTAATTATTTCCGTATCTTAATATATTACATATTTCCGTATTAAGATTATTACAGAAGAAATAACGTTACATCTCCTATTTTCAGCACGGGCGGTTGATGCCTGATGGCGCGGGCTGGAACGCAACGCTGGAGAAATCCTGCTCCAGAGTAAGTAGACTCTTAATTCACGATGGGAATAAGCATGTGACATGCTATATATTATGCATAACAGATACAACAGAGCATGATACCGTAACGGTTCTCAGAACCGAAGATTCGAGATGAATGCCGACCAAAAATGTGTCAGAAAATAAAAGGCTAGAATTAAGAGGGCAAAGAAAAATAAAGAGATGAAGTGCACGTTACATTGCGAAAAGTATTTTTATCTTGAAGTCATACTAGGCCACTTGGCTATTCTTATCTAATTTTTCAAATTTTTTCGATTCTTTCTACGGAGATTTCACGAAATACCTCGTCGACAAAAACGTGTATTTCTAAACTGCTGACAAACAAGCGACAGTTCGAGTGGTGCTACTTCTCGCTGAGAGAGTTTGATAGGAATGGTGAAAGAGCGGTGATAAAAACTTCTCGTCGGGTCCATCGATGGATTTGAATAAAGTCGAGGAGAATATCTCGGTTCGAAGTTTCCTGAAGCTTGCTTTGCTCCTTGAAATCGATGTCCGTGAGTCTTTTTCTCGTTCTTTCTCGATTTTTTTCCCCGGAGATGAAAACCAACCGCGTAGATGAATCCGACGAGCATAATGAAACGTAACTTTTTAGCCAATTTTTAAATAGAAAATTTATTAATCGAACGAGAAACTCGATAATTTTAAGAAGGATGTTAATTTTCGTGTCTTACCAGGATTACATTTTTAGTTCTATTATGTAGGAAGACATTCTTTTTAATACTAGAAATTTAAAATCTCTATCTATTACGGTTGAAGCTGGATCTTTATTACTTTAAGTAATTCAATCTTGAATTATTTAATGTACACTATATATATATATATATATATATATATATATATATATATGTACTTGCATATGTACTATATTGTAGTTTTTTTGAACTGCGCGTCGAATTGTTTTTCTGGACTATAAACGTAATTAAAACTATTCTAGTAATGAATTAAATTGACAAACAATTTTAATAATTTGATACTATCAAGTAACACTCATATGGAATATAAGAGATCCAAATTTAAGTCCCGACTGAGATAATATTTTTT
>Ga0157363_1002057_pt1 | contig 17423 bp, 12 predicted proteins | sample AttsexASBM1_FD_111477 | JGI IMG/M metagenome (GOLD analysis project Ga0157363, IMG submission 111477) | Fungus gardens microbial communities from leaf cutter ant in Ribeirão Preto, State of São Paulo, Brazil - Atta sexdens ASBM1 | ecosystem: Host-associated > Fungi > Mycelium > Unclassified ... | reverse complement strand
GTTGCCTCAACGCGATATCCGTGACTCGATTTCCAAGAGCGTCTCGTTGAAGTTCTCCTCCTCCCTCCCCTCTCTCTCTCTCTCTCTCTCTCTCTCTCTCTCTCTCTCTCTCTCTCTCTCGGTTTGTACATTAAAGTTTAATCTAAATGTAATAAAACTAAAAGAAATAGATTTATAATTGTAATGTACTGCAAAATAAAAAAAATACAAAAATAAGAAGATATAAAATATTATATAAATGTTGTACAATACAAATATTATAACTGTAAAATATTTCAATTATATATTTCAATTCGACTGCAACACACGATGCTTGTTTTTCTGTTAAATCGCTTGTGTTTTAGTAAATTATTAAAATTGCACTACATAAAAGCAGATTTTTTAGCTAAAACGAAAGCAATCCAACTGGAAAACAAACAACGTACTTAAATCGTTAAAGAAACATATTTAAATGGCTTTGGAAGAGAGAACGAAAAAAGGAAGAAGTGAGATAGAAGTTTAGATGACGTTAGATGATTGGGCAACTTACTTATTTCACACATGCGTACTCCATTTTGGGAAAAACAAAATCAGGAGAGTTGCGCTACTGTATATACTGTGCTTGCACAGCTGCATAACCATATGTATAAAGAAAATCATTCAATTTTACGTTTGTCTTTATAATAGAATGTGACTGGATAATTTTTTGTATAGAATGCCTTACAATTGAACAATAGGAATGCTGTAGATGGTTGGTTCTTACATTCTGATCTGGATTAAACTCTCGGTGGAAATTGGGTCACTGTCAAAAATTTATCGCTGTTAACCCATTTATATGAACGACATATCAAATCACATGACTTGTTTGTCGCGAGCCATGAACACGTACCTTAAACCGTAAGAAATTGACCAATTAGGACTGCCGCACGTAAAATTCCGTGACAGTATGCATAAGATGCAAACTTAAGGCGATGAGTCAATTAGGATACTGCTTTAGATAGTAATCTAACAGAAATGGAAATAACAGTAAACTTATCCATAATCTTGCAATAAGATAAATTTTATTTTAGTTGAAACTCGCCTTATGGATAAGTTTACTACTATTTCTATTTCCGTTAGAGTACGTAGATCTAAAGCAATATCCTGATTGACTCATCGGCTAAATTCACGTCTTAAGACAAAGAGCTTCGCACAATGAAAAGAATCGGGTACAGAGGACAGAGAAAGGATAAAGGACATTCTACAATGTGTTGCAAACAACCGTTGCCAATTGAAACGTTTATCGCGACAATTAATCAGTATAAATAATATTATTAATGCTTCTAATTGATTGTTGCGATCAATTTTTCAACTGACAACAAGTGTTTGCAATGCATTGTAGAATGCCTTTAAGAATTTCAACCTATCAGTGTATTCCACAATACATGATTTCTGAAGTTGAAATTCTTATTCTCTGTTCTCTGTTCCTTTTATTGTGCGGAGCTCTTTAGATTGGAGTCCCATGAGATGGATGGAACCGCATATCGCGTAATCAATCAATAATCAGTAAAACGCGAAACCACAACAGATTACTTCTGATTGGTTTACTTCTGATTGGTTACGCGGTTACGCAATACGCGATAAATATACCTCATGGGACTTTAGCCTTACTGTCATAGAAATTTTATATGCGTCAGCTCTTAGAGTGAAATCACACGGTATACAATAAGCGCTATTCAAAATAACGCAGAATAACGCTGATTGGTTGCTTCTACGACACATTCTCTATTTTGCAGTCTTTTCCGCACCATGTGATTTTACTCTTAATCCGAATCTACTAATAAGTTTTAAGCCGTAAGAAATTGATCAACTGCAGTCGTAGTGCGAGGAGAATAATCGATTGTAATTCGTCCATTCCTTATGGCTTAAGGGTGTCTTTTCATTGCTGCTCATTTTCGGCGTCAAAATAAGTAAAATTAACGAATATCAAGCGTCAATTTTGATCACATGACTTTTTTTAAGATGCTGAAAATGAGTGTTGAGCGTAGATTTACAAAATAGATGGAGCATTTATGCGAGAGAAGCTGAAGACCACATTGAAGGACAGTTCTACTCTAGACATAATTGTTTCTCTCTTTTACACTGAGCGGTAGGGGACTAATCAGCTTGATACAACTCTCGAACTTCTATCTTCGTTGCTCTCGGCCACTTTCCAGCTTGCCGCGGCGACCAATCAATTCACTATTAGAAAAGAAGAGAACTACGCGATTATTTCTTTCTCTTTCTATCAAATCAGCTTCTCTCGTATGAATGCTCATTGCTTCATCTATCTTATAAGTCTATGGTGTCAAGCGTCAGCATGAAAAGGCACCTTTAAGTAGAACGCAGCCCAGTTTCCACATGGTTTTTTTGTACACGCAAACGTCACAATAAGGGTTTAACTGACGTGATCTGTAGAGCGGCGAACACGGACGTGCACGCGACGACGAGAACGTTTACGAGTAGCGCGGCGAGATGAGTAAAAAGCGGAATAGGCAACCGGACGCGAATCCAGACGTCAGTGAGGCCTCCACAGAGTCTTGTGAGGAGACAAGCTCAGGTTAGAAACGCATGTCTGCCAGAGTTTCTTTGAAATTATTTTGGACTGTCCAGTTTCCTTATTTTTTCATTTTTAATTTTTTATGTTCGCTTTGGTTTCTCTGATCCCTAGGGATATATCTTTGAATTCTCAAAATAGAGTTAATAGCAAATCGAGCAACTTAGAAATTTAGCAACACAAAGCAAATTTAAAAATTTTTAAATCGAAAGATTTAACATCCGAATACTTAATAATTTAATACTTAATAATTTAATACTTAATAATTTAAAAACAAATTTTATAATTTAACACATTCAAAAATGTTTATAAAATCTTTAAAAAGACATTTAAGTTGAATTTATATTTTATTATAAGAGTAATATTAATTGACTGTTAGCAGGTGCAAAATGTCCGCACATAGCAAAGGCCATTAACCTGAACAAAGTAAAAAAAAATCTAAAAAAGACTGGTATATTAAGCAAATGTTCCATGTGCAAAAAACTGGAGATGGATCTCAAGACAGCAGAGGAGATTGTAAATGATATTGTAAACACAATTATTTGATTGAAATAGTATAGGTGTGTTTAACACTAGGTGTTAAAATCTAATATAAAATTATTTATATTTGCAGTGTGATATTTCAAAGCCCTTGTGGATTTGCTTGCAATGTGGAGAACAAGGCTGTAGTAAAGAGGAAAAGCAGCATGCCTTTGAGCATTATAGGAAGCCTCATAGCGACTGCCATTGCATGGTGACGGATTCTTACCATTGGAGTGTTTGGTGCTATCAGTGTGAAATTGAAGTTCATCCTAACAGTAGGTGAGCTAAGTGATAAACTGTTTTAATGTATTAGGTATAGAAATAAATTATCCAATATTTTTTATGAAATTCAATATTTATTGTCCAAATGTACACTATCAAACATTTCTGGATATCACCAAAATTAGTTCAACAAAATATCCAGCAATCTTTGAACATCCTTGAATTTTAGAATTATCCTGGAATTTAATATATCTTGAAAAACTCCTGAAATACCTGTACAATTTCAGGACTGACCTATAATTTTTGTTATTCTTTTATTTAAAAAAATCAAATCATGAAAAAAAAAAGAAATAAAAAATATTTCTTGCTTATGTGCAAGAATTATGTAATGATGAATTGATAATGATGAATTTTATAATCATTGTAGAATCATTGAAGCTTTAAAAGCAAGTACGTACATTGAAAATTAGACTAATAACTTAATGAAATGTCAATTAATTAATAAGTATTTATGTAGTGATGTTTGTGATATGTTAATAAAAAGAAAAGTTATGTTTGGATATAAACATTTTCTTAAAGACACAATAAGACAAGTTATTAATAAAAAATTTGAATTTAATGTCTATAATTATAAAATCGTTTGTGTTGAATGTTCATTTATTATTTATAAAGCAGCTATTATTTATGAAGTAATATTGTTTCAAATTTATTTGCGTTTTAATTAATTTGCCATGGAATTCTAAAATTTGAATATAAAAAGACATAATTTTTGCGCGAATAAATGAAAATTAATCAACTGATGAAGATTAATTGATTTTAAAAAATCAAGATTTTTTCCTGGAATATCTTAGAATTATCCTTGACTTGATTAGCCAGATATCAGGGTGCTCTGATTTAATATATCTACTTAATGTAGATATCAGGATATCATTAAGTGAAATAGATGTTTAACTGTAAAATACTTAAAACAAATTTATCTATTTTAATGAAAATGAAATATAGTTATTTTATTTGTCAAACTTCTCATAAAAAAAAATTACCTTTCACTAATAAAATACGTTTAATCAATCGTGATATTCTTTCTACAAATTTCTTTTGAAATAATTGTTTCCAAATTGTTGATGAATTTATTGCAAGCAAAGACTATAAATCTTTTTATCGTGCTGAAATCTATGGTCGATATTCATAATCGATTTTTATATTTAAGATTACTTTAAGTATAATTTTAAGATATAAGCCAGTTGTCACATTATTTGAAATGCCCTTGAAATAAGAATAGATTATGAATGATATTTCACGGAAATTTTTCTATAATTCGTGATCGTAGTTTCGATTGATGGCACAATTTCGTCGCTTTTTTGTTATCACAATTCGACAACCAATGATTTTAATCTGATACTCTAAGTCGGTAGCTACTCACTGAATTATCACGAATTCTCTCTTAACGTAAGTTGGGCGCCAGGCACGAGTGAGCGTGCCGCTCTTCATTATTCCTTTAAATCTTGAATAATTATTCTCCATATTTCTTTAATACGACGGACGACAGCCGACTGCTCAGCTCCGCATAGACAGTGGGAATGGGTTATTTGAAGCGGGAGTGAATCGGAAGGCGAGAGAACAAATAAGAATTACTTCCTTTAATAGTAAGAAAATGATAAACATATATTTGATATTTGAAATGAGAACAATTACAAGAATCTACTCAAGTGCGCAATTCCGTAATTACAATTAATCATCTCAGTGCGAATATGAGCTCGTTATAATCAGAAGTTATCGAATCGTGTAGCACAAAATAGGAATATAAACAAGCGATTATCGCGAGAGTTATTACAAATTCACCGATTGATTCATATGATACATTTTTCATATATTGGTTAATCGTATGATACATTTTTTTAGCATATTGACTAGCTATAGGATAGAAAGATTTGAGAATCTCTCTGTCTTACAGTCAATCAACAGCTTTGTCATATGACACATGAAATATTAACTTATGAATATCAGCCTATATTTTGCCTGAAAAGTTGAGGAAAATATTGAAAAATAATAGAAAAAAATATATTACTTTCCTATAATTGAACTATACCTATATGTTTCAACATTAAATATAAAATTTTATAAAAAATAATTTATATTTATATTTGCATACACCTAATAAGAATCATGTTTATGTTTACAAATGTATATATTTGTTTTACTTTTTTTTATATTTATTTTACTTTTCAGGAAAAAACTTCTAGAAACTGTAGAGTTTATCAAAAAATATGTTAATATACCACAAATATCTCAATTGAAAATGCCAGCAATTCAGTGCCAAAAAGAGATGATAATCGACGTACAGGAGAAAGAACATAAAATATTGAATAATCTTCCTAAAGTCGGAGTATGTGAATTATATGATACATCCTTTTTTGTATAATTTAATTTCAGATTGCTCTTCTTAATCTCTTTTGCCATGATTTTATAATTTCTTTTTTAATATATAACGCAATAATGAGATAAATTGTATAATAATGTTAAAAATATTAATTTTAATTAAGGAATTTTTTAATTATGCATTATAGGGCTTAGCAAATCTAGGAAACACGTGTTTTTTCAATGCTGTACTTCAATGTCTAGCGCAAACACCTTACTTAGTGAAAGTGCTGGATGACTTACGTATACCTGGGCAGAAATTTGTCTTACCAGGTGGAAAGCACAAACCTGTCGATGCTGAGGAGGAAATAGAGTTGGTATGTTTACCTCTCATCAAAATTGTCTTTTATTATCTCAAGATTTTCGTGGGATGTTTAATATTACAACAGTTGCCTAAGGAAGAAGCAAAAGATCCAGATTTGCTTCTTAGATTTATCATTCTGCATATATGATACTAGCAATTTTTCTATGGGAAGAAATAATTTTACTACAACAATAACAATGTTGAAAATGTAAATTAATCTCAAGATAATTGAAAATAAGCAAATTGTATTCTGCGTCATTTCTTGAAAGACGAGAGACCTCTAAACAACAATACATCTATCTGTCTCACAAAAACATGTTATGCAATTTTGTTCGACTATGCTGATGTTGTATATATTCTTTGTCTCAATCAAAGTTGTCTTTGTCGAATTCAAATAGTTTAAAATTCTTATTTTCGTTTTTCTTATGTCGTTCTTCTATCTCTATTAGAAAATATGATCATATTATTCCTTTTCTGGATGATCAAATATCTTCCAATGTTTTATAATTCATTTGTTGTTTAACCTACAATATAATATTCTCCGTACTAATATCTCTAGATATTTTTGTGAATTAATATGTTTTAATGCGGATTCTCATTCAGGTTTTCTTTCAAATATTCGCCAGCAATGTGAACTCTCATGAACTATTCATTAGATGTCAAAATTTCCAAGTACTTTCTCATATACTGCAGTAATATTTTTTTAATGCTCTTCCATTACACTCTGAACTAAATCTGTCTAAATTTCGTTCTGGAGTAACTAGATATATTATTACAAAAAGTTGATATGATGGTATATACTATTATGTATACTTCTTATATGATCTGCTAATAGCTAATTAAAACACACACACACACACACACACACATACACACACACACACACACACATTGTGTCATGTCATAATAGCAAGTCACTTTATGTTTAATTTGCAATTGTTATAATTTGCGATTAATTACTTTGTATGTAATATACCATTGTTTTCTTTGGACTACTGGAACTAAATCAACTGTACCTAATTCAACTATAATTTACATTACGTTATAATCTTATTTATATTACGTTATAATCTTTGTTACAAATATTTGCATACATAAAGCTCAAATTATTATTAGCTGTACATTTGTGTTTTATAAACTTAGGCAATTTATATTCAGATATGGCTTCGAATCAGCTAATTAGCTATTGCCCTGCCTATTGTGCACAACTGATCTGATATCATGTATCATATTTTTGATATATTAACTGTGTTACCACTGCACTCAATAAAGTTGTTGTTATTATTATTATTATTATTAATATATGAAGTAATATGATTTGACAAAAAAAAAACGAATATTTATTGAATAAGATAAGCCGAGTTCATTATTAAGTGAATTATTTGAATTTATGTTTGATAAACTGACAAAGTCAAATTTAATCATCTAATCAATTAAATTGACAAAATAAGAAGATATGTCAATGTTGTTAAAGATTCATACAAGAAAAATCATATATCAATATCGTTAGAGATATAAGAAATAACTGAAATTTTGTATTTTCTTCGTCAAATAGCTAATTATTTTTCTTTATTTACAGCCACCAATCGAGGGAACCTTAGAGCGATGGGGCAGTTTCACATCAATTCTCTGTGAAACTCTGTCGAAAATGCAAAATACGAATGGCCATCAAACTTATACTCCTTTGAATCTTCTTTGTAAGCTCAGGAAAAAGACTACGCAATGCGTCGATGGAGGGCAGCACGATTCACATGAGTTTCTTCGACACTTATTGGAAATAGTTCGAAATGAAGATCTTCGAGTAAGTAAAAAAATGCTCTTAAATATCTTTCAGTTTTCGATATATTTTAGTATTTCAATAGAACCCTGAATATTTATAGATCTTCCTAGTATTGTATTCTTACAATATTTAATAGTTCAATATGTGTTCAATATGTGTAAATGTAAACACATCATTAGTTATGAAATTTATCATTAATCATTAGAAATGAAATAAGTTTTTGCAAAGCATTCAAATAATCTATTTTATAGGTTATTATATATCTATCTTTTTGGAAGCTTGTAAATAAACTTTTTTTCATAAATGTATGGACTTTCAAAATGATAAGTGCATAGGTTTTAAAGCCAAAGATTATATAGCCAAAATTTGCCATTTTTAGATTAATAAATTTAAAAGAACTCTTAATGTTCAAAGTACGACAACATGATATAAAAGACTAATAAGAGTTGGAAACTATCCATTATTCAAGAGTCAAAAATAGAGTAAAAAAATCTTCATTATTCGTTTAACATAGTATAATTGAAAATTAATTTAACAAAGTATAATTGAAAATAGATATAACAAACAAGAATTGCAGAAAATAAGAAAATTAAAACGTTACGAATACAATACTAAGTACAATACATGTTTCGATCTTATATTTAGGCCCTCTTCAGATGTACAAAAAATTTCGACGCAGTAAAAATTATTATTCAAAGATTAAGAAAGTGACTGTTTCGTTACATAATTAGATGAGTGTTAAGACAGAGAAACGGAAAATTGCTTGCTAAGCGATTGGTTGACCGATTGCGAAAATTTCTCATTGTTGCTCTGTTTTTTAATGTGAAGCACCTCAGAGACAAGGCGTATTTGTATTGGATTGTCCGGAAAGTTCGTGCCGATGTTGAAGGAAAATTGAAACGCAAAAGATTTAAATTTTAGTATACATTTATTATATTATATAGGTTAGTCGGCACGAATTTTCTGAACAACCCAATATATCAGTTTCTTTATTCAAGATTTGAATGTTATCTCAAAAGAAAGGCATAATTTTTAGTTTGAACACTTTTGTTGTCGGATCTTGTTTTTCATGCAAAAAATATTACTCTCATTATAAACATTTTGATAGAAAACGATTTTCTGAAGTTAATTTTGATATCATTAATAATAGAATCAAAGATTCGGAAAAAGTTGTCTAGAACTAACAACTTAGAGAATAATAAAAAATCAATTAATCCATCTTGGTTCACCTTATGTACTGACTTTAATAGAAAAATTTTTAAACAATTTAATAGAAATGATATCAAGATTTTTTATTATGGTACAAACAAATTAAAGAAATTTATTAAAGTACATAATATAAATCCTTTGGACTTTTTCTCGAAGTCTAACGTTGTTTATAAGATAAACTGTAATGACTATGCATCTTACGTGGGACAAACGGGAAGGAAGCTGAAAACTCGGATTTCAGAATATCGAAATCATATACGATGGATACCAGTCTAAATCAATAATAACAGATCATCGATCGCAATTGGGTCATGATTTTGATTGGAACAACATTCAAATCTTAAATAAATCGATATATAAAATGCCTTGTCTCAGAGATGCTTAACATTAAAAATAGAGTAACAGTCTTAACTTACAGACAAACACAAAAGGTCTTCATAAATCAATATATTCTGATTATAAACAATGTTTGACATTGCGTTACTAAGATTTATCGCAATACAGTCGAATCCGTCGAGAACGTTGTACAGTTTATTTTATACATTGGACGTTACAATTGTGATATTAATTTTTTAATTTTGATAACTTATATATAATGTTTGATAACTTATACGTATATATAACGTTTTTTTATGTTCCTTTATGTTCTCACTAGAACAACAAGAAATTTTCGCAACCAGTCAATCGCTTGACGCAATTTTTTTGTCTTAACATTCGTCTAATTATGTAACGAAACAGTCGCTTTCTTAATCTTTGAATAATAATTTTTACTGCGCCGGAATTTTTTGTACATTTGAAGAGAGAGATTTTTTGTACATCTAAATATAAGGTCGAACCATGTATTGTACTTAGTATTGTATTCTGTAGCGTTTTCATTTTTTTATTTTCTGCAGTTCTTGTTATATCTATTTTCAATTATACTTATGTTAAACGAATAATGGAGATTTTTTTTATATTTTCTAATTCTTATTAGTCTTTTATATCATGTTGTATTTTGCCATTTTTACTTCCTCCTCTTTTTCTATTCATGAAAACCATTCTTATTTTTTAATGGTCACAGAGAGTATATTAAAGAAAAAAACTCTTATATTAAAATATAACATTATACGACCTTAATAAATCGTTCATAATTCTTATATTAATTTATAATTCTTATATTATTTTACTTTGTGCAGATATTAATGTGCTACAATAAAGCCCATTACACTTAAAATTCCATAACTGTTGTTTTTCGTTAGTTGTTTTGCATTTAATACTTAGATTTATACACATATTTTCTATAGAACTTTATATTATATTTATATTATATTCTTCAAATAAATTTTGTTTATTTTAGAAAATGCGGGAAATCAATATTTTAAAATCAATGCTAGATTTAATGCTAAAACGAGTTCTTAATTTGTGTATTCAGTATGATGTAATGATGAATCTTCAAAGTAAATTAAAATTGTGTATGTCGCAGAGATACCAGAGCATAATTCTAAAGGAGGTCGGCCTGAGTGGAAAAACAAAGCCGGATTGCGTGGAAAAGGGCCTGAAATCTCGTGTGAAGTTCTATGGCAATCAGGCCAGTACGAGGCTGTTAGGACCAGAAGTAGTATTTCGCGGCGTGTTAGTATCTACTCTAGAGTGCCTGGATTGTCATCATTCGTCGCAACGCACCGAGCCATTTCTAGACTTGAGTCTACCTGTCACTGCGGATAAGCCACAATCTCCTCTCTTAAAGTAAAGGAAAAAACTTATTTATTTTCTTTAGGTTACAATAATTAATTTTATTAACTTCTAAAATAGTATATAATAATTTTGATATATAGAAGGAAAAATAGCGAATTTGAAGATGCTTTTGACATGATGAACATTCAACAACATGATTGTCAGACGGAGATTTGGAAATCGGAGGATACATCATGGAAACAGTTGAAGAAGGAGAAAAAGGCAGCGAGGAAGAACCGAAAAAATAAAAGGCACGAGAATTATAACAATTCTAACGCGTTAATGGATCTAAATAATCCCGCGGAAGAAAACAATGATAATGTTTTGAAATCAGGTATAGCTCTTTTTCTTTTGCCGTAGATATAGAAAAGCTATTTATAACAATTCGGATCTTTCTTATGCACTATACAAATGTTCCAAAAGGAAGATATTTTCCCATTTTCAAAATTCATCTTCTACAACAAAGTTATATAAACAAAGTTATATAAACATTTTTTATTTTTAGAAGAGAGTGACGCCGATGTAGAAGACAATATTGAAATGGACAATTCTCATCCAGAGATTGGAGAGTCTGGTTATAGCTCTGAGAAAACATCCGCCGTCACCAGTCCTGTATCTCCTGCTGACCATCATCATCATCATCATCATCATCATCATCATCATCATCATCATCATCATCATCATCATCATCAAAACAACGATTTTAATAGCGCAATCAGTCCTGAGGACAGTAATGTGGATAACAGTAATTTAGACGCAACACAAGTTAGACATCCAGTGAACATTAATGCGTTAACTAGTCCTAGTCCAACCGATGTGTCGATGACGGATTTGACTCAAATCAGGATGCCGTTCGAGAAGACTGACAGAACCATCAGCTCCCAGAATGAAGTGTTAGCTACAGCATTGATCAGCTCCATAATCGTCAACTCTGACGTCACAAGCCCCGAGATACCCACCGCAAGCTTAAGTAGCTCTGCTGCTTCTAAGGGGAGTCCCACTCCTGTCAATAATGAAAAAATTTCGGAAAGGTCAGATATTCAGATATTCAAACATTTACAATTTTTTTAATTTTGAATTTTTTAAATTTTTCTAGCTTCTTGAAAGCTTAAGCTTATTAAATTTGTTTGAATATTGATTTTTGCGATTCTTAAATCCTGGATTTTTTACATTTCAATTCTTAATATGTTGTACCTGAACCAAAATTAGTATCTGATTTCTTCTTTTTGAATATCTGTATTTTAAAAAATTTTAGATTCAAAATTATAGAAATTACGCACATAGGCGATAAAAAAAATGTTAAACGTTGTTTTCGAAAATCTTTTTAGATATTTAAAAGGAGGATGTTAAGTTAGGACTGTTTTTCGGTAGTAGCCGTTTAATATGATGTGTAATTTGTACGTCTCAAAACTTTTTCATTTTTGGTCGAAAAACGGCCCTAACTACATTCTCCTTTGAATTAAGTGTAATATCTTCTCAGATTGGATGGAGTTGAGACATGGATGGCTACTACTTTATCAAGATATGGTAGAAGAAAATATAATAACGGAACTTCGAACGGAGATGATCCCGAAGAGCAAGATGTATATAACGAGCTTGGTGACATAGTGACGGGAATGTCTAGGCTGGGAATCGCCGGGCATCAATCACCTGGCAGGTACACAACCAAGGAAGGTGAATGTTCCGTGGAATCATGCTTGAATCAATTCACTGCACTAGAACTAATGACGGGAAGTAACAAAGTCGTATGCGAGGCATGCACAGCTCGTGAGAAGAAGGTAACTCAAAAAGAAAAGAAAGTGATCCTTCTCAAGATCTCTAAAGAAACTTGGTACATTCGAGAAATATGTGAGAACTGTTATAACATTTTCTTTTTTGTCTCCTTATGTAAGTGAGAATAATACCATTCATTTTCACTTTTCTTTTTTTTTTTCTCAGACTCAGGAAGGTTCGTCAAAGATGATATGCACTTCGAGTACAAAGCAATACCTCATCTCTCAAGTACCCCCGATATTAATACTGCATTTGAAAAGATTTCAAACGCAGAGAATTAGTTTTCGAAAAGTTTTCAAGCATGTATCGTTCCCGATATTATTGGACTTAGCACCGGTTTGCACAGATCGCAAAAAATCTCGACTTTATGCACTTTATGGGGTCGTCGAGCACAGTGGAACTGTTCATGGTGGTCACTATGTTGCTTATGTCAAGGTAGATTATATTTAGATTTTGAAACACTTTCGTACGGGATATTTGAGATTTTATAAAAAGATAAGATAATGAACTTATCTCTTTCTCAAAAAATATGAATAAGAATGTGCATTGAAAATAACTTTAAATAAAAATATGTTAGAATCTCGTATTTATATGAATTTATCTTTTTATTTATATGATTGGAAGAATTTTATTGGAAGAATTTATTAAAGTTGCAACTATATTGCACTAAAAAATCAAAGAAAAAGTACGAAAATATTAGATGTTTCTACTTCTGATGATCTTTCTTTGTAAAAAATACGTGGCATAATAAATTGAAAAATTATTTTTACTGATTGAATTCTTATTTTGTGTTTATATTAGACGAGATTGCCACTATCATCAGATGATCCTCGATGGAAGTTTCTTCCAAAGGATAAAGATTCTAAAGCGAATAATGAATCGAGTAGTTCAGATTCAGATGAGGAAAAAGCATCAACGAAAGGAATATCCATTGTGGAACCTCCTCCTGGGAAATGGTATTATGTATCAGATTCTCGGTAAGATTTTTTATAACATATTTATCAGAAAACACAAAAATGAAATATACATATAACAAAATTAATATCATCAGCTACAGGAGATTGTAAAATTAATTCCAGAAGTTGCTTTTTTGTTTAGAAAATTAAACATAATTTTCGAAGTACAAATCTCATATTCATAAAAAATTGATATTGCATGCAATATATTGTTTCTTGTCAGAATGTAGTAAAAATTGTTACACTTGTTTGCTAATTTATTTCACGTGTAATAAGAGTAATTACTAGTATAATTATTATTTGTTTAATCACTATTTGAAATTTTTTATGAATATCTATTCTATTTATTCTACATATTCTATCTATTCTAGGGTATCAGAAGTAGATGAAAATACAGTGTTACAAAGTCAAGCGTATCTCTTATTCTACGAGAGGATTCTCTGATTCAATAAAACGAAGCAGAATGAAGATCGATGTAGTTACGTTCATATTTCCAATTTTCGAAAGAAAGAAAACAGACTTATAATAAATTTATTAATTATACAATTATTAGCATCATATTGTGCGTTATCGGATGTATGTAACAGATTATGTGTACACACATTGCAAGAAATCTGTAATCTATTAGAAATATTGAAAATTTGGTTCTTGAAAAGTTGTTTTTTACAATCGATTAGCAACAGATAGCAAGAATTATTAATAAAAAACTTGGAAACTTTCATAAGTGTTGAAGTGAATGCTGACAGTCGAACTTGACCGATGTCGATAGTACAAGATGGAATTAATAAGGTCATCGATGAGATACTGTTATAAAGATGGCGCTTATGGAATTTGCGTGCCTGTTAAAATTTTAATGATTAAGAATAAGAAATAAGACTAATAAACAGTAACTAATTTCATGATTTATTAATTTGTAGTATGTATACATATATGTGTTTAAAATTTAATAATACTAGATTTTTATTTAAAACTGATTTTTAATATTGTCATCCGAGTTTGATTATCAATAGAGATGATAACTGCAGAGAAAAAATTATAATTTTTCGGTAATATATAAGATAATAAGCATTAAAAGTATGCATACTTATTTATACAGCATTTATATAATGAAAAAAATCACGAATTTAATAATGTATTATCGAAATATTTATATTAATAATCGTAAAATTTTTATTTGTCGGTAATGTCCATTGTTCTTCAATTACCTCTGGATCCCTGGGATCTCATAGTCATGAAAATTTGCCTAGATCCAACGGTCTTTAATAATATCTCATCGATGATAAGACGAAATATTGCGCAATGGCGATAGCAATACTGAAAGGAATCAATCAAATGTTCCCCAACATGCACTTTCCTGCGTAGGGCCGCGATTTCACTAAGGCCGATTATTTAAGGAGATGCTGGAGTCGCCTGTATTACCGATAAAACATTTTTGACATTTTTGTTTCTATCGAATTTCTTCATAGTGATTTCACAGAATAAAAATTTCTTTTCCACAATAAAAATGTACATGCTAATGTACTTGTCGCTGGTATATTTCGTGTACAAAGCTGAAAAAAATAAAAAATTACAGATTTCTTTATCCATTTTTATCTCAGAATAGCGACCGAAATTAAAACTAATTTAAGTCTGCATTGATGGAAATGGGCATTAGGATTTCTTTCATTAAGCTCGGTTAAATTAATCGACGATTATTACACGAAGCTCATTTTTGTCCAGTTTTACAACTCACGGTTAACTCTTATGCGTGGTCTACCATGGCAGTATCAGTAATAGATGAGGCTGTAAGAGTAAGAAATTGACTTGTGAGAAAAAAATCACTATGATCAATTGGTTGGTCGATTTCTACCTACTCCTTAATTAATCATTGTTATTGCTCATTGTAGACTATGCATAAGATTCCACAACTTATGATTAACTTTTAATCGGGGTTTAACTTATTTTAAATAATAATGAGTAATAATGAGTAATAATGAGAAACTGTGGGCCTAAAGATGCCATTTCATGCAACGCTAAAACTTGACATTCGTTTGTGTTCATTCTATATAATTTTAATTATGGTTAACGTTAAAAAGTTTGTTTCTATTCAACTTTTTTGGCGGGCCAATTTTTATAATATAAAATTTATTTTGGGCATTTTTAAAACTCCTAGTAGTTATCACAGCCAGTTATTGAATGACGTCACAAGCGAGAAATGGCATGTTAACTTTTATTACGTACTATTTATAAATAAAGACAATTTGAATAAATGAAATGCATAACAGAGCATAAGCATAATATAAGACTGCTAGATCAATGAGCATCTAGCATAATATCGCTATATTGATTTATATAAGATGCTTGATTTAGCGACCTTATGTAACATTTATGTTTTGTTATGCATTTCATGTGTGAAGCCCTTAAAGTGGGAAGCACAGACTCTTGTATAATGCATAATACGCGTAATGCATAAGAAAATAAACCAATTAAAGTGCTTCGTTTTTTTCCTTTCCATGAAATAAAGAATGATTGGTTGAATTTCTTATGTGTTATGCGTTATGCAAGAGTCTGTGCTCCACACTTAAATGTAGTCAATATGCATAATATAAACCGTATAAACATATGCATAAAGAAAATTATTGGATATGATGAATTGTTGGGAAAATAATATCAGGATAGCGATCATAAATTTTTCTTTAAAGAGGAAAAAGAGTGAAAATGAAAACAAAATTCATACAAAAAAATTTCACTTTTTACATTTCTGCTCTAGAAAAAAAGTTACAATCGCTATTTAGATTCTTAAAGCCGGTTGTTCCACTTTGGTAATTTTACCTGTGAAATAAATTTGGTAATCCGCGCATATGATTGAATAATCTTGCTACTTACCCAACACCAACAGGTAAAATTTATCAAAAGATGGAACAACCTTTAAGCCAGAATCAGATTACGCATTAAAAAATGTGATTGAAGATTGAGAGGCTCTGCACAATAAAAGGAACAAAGAATAGAGAATAGAAAATAAGAATTTCAACCTATCAGAAATCATGTATTGTGGAATACACAGTTTCTGAAATTCTTATTCTTTAAAAGGTGAAATTTTTATTCTTTATTCTCTGTCCTTTATTCCTTTTATTGTGCGGAGCTCCTGAAAGATTAGTTTGACCAATTAGAATAAAAGAAGACAAAATTTCTTTCCTTATTGGTGAAATTTTAATCTTTAATCATCAATCTTCAATGCATAGTCTTATTCCGGCTTAAATCAGAACAGAGAGAAACCTGAGAGAAGACATGACGGTCCAAAATCTGTAATCAAAATATAAGCAAAATGCCGCGCATTACTGCTCTCTGACAAAGTGGATGTAAATTACAACAACATCCATTTTTCTTAGGGTACATTAGAGTCCTATATGAAAAAAGCGATGGTGTTGCGATTTCTGATTGATAATAAAGCAGCCATATTGTGCCCGCAGTGGAGAGCTGTCATATGTCATATGTTTCCTTTCTCAGCTGAACTAGTACATACACATACTTAAAATAGGTATACCAGATGTACAAGTATGAAATGACGATTTCAGAAACAGATGGCGCATCAATGCAGTACAAAGATTTAACATTATACACCATTTTATTGTATCATCAACAAGTGTCAAACGCGCAAAGTGATTTGATTGAAAAGTGTTTGCATAGTATTGTGTTGCTGTGTTTAATATGACCAAATTTGTACCAAATAAGGAGCATTCGCGAACAGTTAATTTTTTGTTTTCATTTGAAGAAAACTATTGCGGAATCATACCGATTACTTGGAGAAACTTATGGTGAATATGCTCCATCGCAAAAAACGTGTGAACGATGGTTTCAGCGTTTCAAAATTGAAGATTTCGATGTTGCAGACAAGGAACACGGAAAACCGCCCAAAAAGTACGAAGACGTGGAATTGCAAGCATTGCTGGATGAAGATGATTCACAAACACAAAAACAACTCGCAGAGCAATTGAG
>Ga0157363_1002056_pt1 | contig 17424 bp, 5 predicted proteins | sample AttsexASBM1_FD_111477 | JGI IMG/M metagenome (GOLD analysis project Ga0157363, IMG submission 111477) | Fungus gardens microbial communities from leaf cutter ant in Ribeirão Preto, State of São Paulo, Brazil - Atta sexdens ASBM1 | ecosystem: Host-associated > Fungi > Mycelium > Unclassified ... | reverse complement strand
ATTTTTTTAATTCATGAAACTTTGTTCTCACGAATCCAACAATCGATCATTCACAACTTAATTTCATATCAATTAACGTGATAAAGGAAAAGCTTTTAAACGAGCTTATATCGGACTATAAAATACTTACATCTCGATAGGATTCTTCCTTGGTAAGGGGAGTGATTTTCTTTGAATGTCTCCATTTGGATATCCGGTGATCCCTCGCGGGGGTTCGTGGACGGATAAATTCGCTGCGTCATTGTGCATTCTTAATTAACAACTCTGCAATTATAAGAAAAAACGAAAATCGTGAAATTATCTCATCATGATCTAAATCTTTAATTAAGTCAGATAAAATTTAAATTTACAGTCAATTGATTCTTAATTCATTTAATCTTTTGCCTCTTTTATCTTTACCATTTATCGTATTCTCGACGTTTTAATTTTAATTACATAAATATCGAATAAAGAGCGAGAATCCTTGTAGATTCGAAGTTGAACTGTTAGCTTGAATTAAACATGTCGCAGTTAGTCATGCTAACTGCGACACAATAGTGCTCCTATTTACTCCCGCCATTATCCACTATATCATATGTTTGTGCAACGAAATACTCTCCGTCTAAACAATGATTAGACACCGTGCTAGCCGCGTTAATTAATCGATCGGTCACTATAAGCTGCATTAATATCAACAGCGAATTTACTCGACGTTTCATCTTTTTAAGGAGTATCTTGTTCCCTGTCACGTTGGTCACGCGCGCCGCGATCCCTTGTAAAAGGAAAATGTCGATTCGCTTTTTCGATACATCGAATAAAACGAAACTTTATCCAGCCGACGGATCGACAGCTTTCCGATATGCAGACAGGATATCAAGTTCGTATTGTTAAAGGAGAGAACTGGACGATGATATTGGCGGCGAAAAGAGATCGACTAGAAACGATGTTAAGACTCGCTAGGCTTTTAAGAACACGGTGAAAAGGGCGGATGAACAAGACCTCGTTAGAGCAGTGAAAAAGCACTGACGAGGGGCATTTCACGCGGCCCTCAACCGATCCGATTGAATGGATTGTGGCGATTGCACGAATGCGATCACACAATTGCGAGATTTCTTAATAACGTCTCTCGTGTCTATACGCGAAAGAGTTCTATTCCGGTTCCGTTTGAAATTATACGAATCGCATTTTCCTTGTATAACAAATAAAGAAGTGCTAAATTTAATCGATAAATCTTGATGCAATATGGATTTAATAGCATGCGTATCTATATAATAATTTTTACTATGTTGTTAATGAGAAATATACACTACATGGTGTTTACATCGATACTTAGAGTGTATGTAGATTTTTAAATATGTACAGTTTCTAACTTCAATTCTATTTTTCTAAACTATTTTCCTTATATCTTTTTCATTCTAAAAAATATGGATTTGAATTTAACATTATCAATTTATATAATTTTCATTGTATTGATGTTAATACCAATTGATATAAATACCAATATGATGTAAATTTGATATTATGGATATGAATTTAATCGTAGACACAATAAGAATAGACTGCGTATTTCTATGAAATTGTCACTCTCGATTTAGGAAGAATGACGTAACTTAAAACATTCTCTCTCTCTCTCCCCCCCTCCCCCCTTTTCCCTCCTCTCTCTCATTATCAGTCTTATTACCAGGGAATCTAAGATACTATCATATTAAACGCATTTAAAGCAGTCACCTGCTGCATGAGACGAGTTAGTTTTTATTTTTAATGATTATTTTAATTTCTTTTTGTTTTTCGTATCTATTTTTCATTCTGTAACTCTTCTCGGTTTTTGTATTTTATTTGTATTATTTTTTGCTGTATTATTTGTGTTATTTTGTTTTGTTATATATTTTTGTTTTTAGGCTTTTTTTTTGTGTTTTATTTTTGTGTTCTTAGAGGGCTTGCCCTATCTCTAAAATATTGAATTGAAGAGGGATGCTAGTATGTTTAATTCTTTTTAACGGAACAAAGAAAACTAATATCAGGAAGTACATTTATATCTGTTACGTCATATTTATGGATTTAATATCAATATGGTATTGAATTCATTCTATTAGTATTTATATACCAACATAGTGAGAATTATATTTAACACTCATAAATAGTTAAATCTACATCCATATTTTTAATATGCAGATTTTTTACATATTTCGATCTATTTTTGAATCTACTTTCACTCCATTTATTTGTCGTAGCCATATGATCATTATTACTGCAGCCATATAATCAGAACGGTCAAAATTAGGATAACGTTAGAGCCCATACAATTATTTGCGTTTTTAGAATGACGTAACTTTCGTTATTATAATTGATCTTCATTTCCAATTAATTCGAGATAACTTCTTATCACTTTGCCGAGTTTCACAGACTAAATCACCCTCGTAGAGGACTAAAACTAAATCATCCCATATCGAATGAGATGTAATCACAAGCTCCCTTCGTTCGTTATTTTATCTAGACATAATACTTGTCGTTAGAATTTTATTAGTCTCGTATTGCTGTATTATTATCGCATGTTTCGCCCCGTGTTTTGCAATAAAACGAAACATGGATGAATTATTGGCTGCCGCTCGAAAATTAATCGCCGAATCTGTCGCGCTAAAAGAAAAATTTCAACTTTGTTTCCTAACTAACGAAACCCTTCTTTTGTCTTTTGTTCGAAATACTGAAATGTCGAGGATATTTAAATGTTCTCGAAAGGGGATAGCGATGTCAATTTCAGATTATTATTCTATTTCATAATAGGATTTTCTAATTTTATTTGTCGTTTAGTCTTCAATAAGTTCACCTTCGAGCGAACGAGATTTTTTTTTCCGTCACCTGAACCCACTTTGTGCGGAAAAGATTATGAAATTTCCCCTTTTCAATTGCTTTGGTACAACCAACTTATTGGCTTCAACAAATAAATTATCTCTCTCGTGCGATTCATCCTCCGTTCACTCTCGTTGTCATACTGAAATTACTGCTATCCCTTCAGAAATCTTAAAATATTAATTGTGAATATCCTGCGATACTTTTTGTGCGAAATGAAACATGTGCATACATATAGGTATATTATTGCCGAAATCTAAATAAAAAAATAGAGAAGAATTTCTAATTTAATTTAGGGAGATTATTAACTTTCAGACTGATGATGAAAGTTCAAACGTTATCGGCGCTCATATCTGAAATAAATTGATTTAATAAAGAATATATATTTTATATTATTCGAAACATCTAACTTTGATTGTGTTAGCGTTTTCTACCGTATTTAAATAAAGAATAAAGAAATTTAGAGGAAGAAAAATCAAATAGGGGAAAGAACAGATGTGTCTCTAGAAACGGATCACAGTAGGGCTCGAGTGAGCATACATAGTTTCAGACGTGCCTGCACAATTTTTAATTTTTTCGGTTCTTTTCAGGGGTCGTAAATCATCGATCCAAACCGGAAGCCGGGCGGAAGTAGCCGTCACCGAGATACCGAGACGCATTTGCCGTGTTTTGATCGCTCGACACGATACAGCGCGCACAATACGGTCCATTAATGACGGAAAAGTTATTGTCGGGGGAAAGAATGAACGTCGGGCCACTCACAGATTCTCGGAACAAAGAACTTGGCGCGCGGACTACTAAGACTTTCATAACGTCGCTTGACTTTCCCAATATACACAGTAATGTCGTTAGGATGGAATCACAAAGTAGAGTGAAGTCCAACAAACACGGGGACCGGCTTTCATTTCTCACCCACGCCGCTCGCTCCGTCGCGCCGTTGAAAAATCGCGGCTAATTGAAAAAATTGCGAAAGTTGCGAAAACTTTCGTCGGCAGTCGTCGCCTCTGAGGTGCCCATCTTTCGCGCTCATGGAACTCCATTAAGCTCGGGAACTAATTTCCCAACCGACCTCCAACAGCGAGACTGTCTTGTAATCCTCTGCGGTCCGCGACTCTCGAGACACGTGTTCAGAAGATCGGCAATTTATTATTTTACAACTTGCGAGGAATAGTTTAGATTAATTTTGTTATAAAAACTAATCTCTCTCTTCGTAGATGGATGCATGTGTTAAGTTTATTTTTGTAAACCAAGTTCTCCTACTTTACAATGTAAGCTGATATAAATAAAATATTCTATTTTAATTAGCCTCTCTTTAAAATGGGAACTAACAATTATATCATACTCCATAAACAACGCGAGAAAAATTATGAAGGAATATTAGTTGATATTTACTTTGATTACAGCTAATTATGACAAAGTATTCTTGCATTCTTTTTAGAGAATATAAAAATAATATAATTTTTATAGGACGGAAAAGTCCAGTGCAGTGCAGTGACGCTGAAACAATATCATATTTTGATGCAAGGAATACAATAAAATAATGAAATATAATAAATCTTACTGAAGAAAAAACTAAGATTTAAAAAATGTATCCCTGTTTTTTAAAGCTTTTGCTATAAAGCGACATTTTGCTATTTCTAATTATTTAATCGTTAAATTTGTCCAATATCAGCTAACTGATATTTTCGTGATGCCAGACGATCAGATCGCGAATGCACATCGCGACATATATATATGTAAAAATCTTTTCGCTTATATAAAAATGAGCATCTGTCTTTGCTGTTTGCTTGCTTTTGCTGGTTTCAATGTAATTAACACGACGTACCAGCAGTACCCACCGCGCTGCTTTGTGGGCCTTGGGTTCGTTAAGCTCGGCAAATTAATTTCCATCGTACTTTCAAACCCAACCACGATTCTTGCGGTTCGCCAGTGAATGCGCGCGGTGCGAAGTGCGCCAGGCTCGTAATGCAGCGATTCACGACCGTGCTTCCGCATCCGTTTCGTCGGAACGAAATGCTCTACGCTGCCTTCCCCAAATGGAGGATGCTGCCACAGAGGCGGAAAACGTGAACGTGTAAGTGCCAAAGCCGTGAAAGAAAACGCAACGCGGGTTATTCGCTTAGCGGTAAATTAAATCTAACGAGTTAGCGAGAAAGTATTCATGCAATACCTGGCTGCGACTATGCGAATAGTATGAGAGAAATGCAAGACCTATGGCAAGAATATACATTTTCCGGATTTTTGATCCGCTTTTGGCTTTGATCTCTCTTGAATCATTCATTGATTGAACTATACACTTTTGAACAGACATAGTTGACTTTTTCTTAACGAAAATTTTGTGAAATGTTAAAAATTTGTTTCTTTTGGCTTCTTATCCTTCAAAATCGGATTCTTTAACATGCTAGCAGGACGGTTTTGCTGAAATATCTGAAAAATTTAGCTAGATACAGATCTGAAAATATTTTTGTTGGAAAATACTTCTGTATCAAAATAATTTTAGAGGACGCTCAAATTGATTATTAGGAATGTTAACACCTTTGTACTTACTCATGCTTACTTGAGTTTTTTTATGTAATTATTTTAATGGTTTTTATGTATTTATTTTGATGGTTAACAAAATTATTTTCAGATCTATATCTATCTAAATTTTTACTTTAATAAAATTATTCTCCCCTAAGCACTAAATTTTTGTTTTGGTGAAAGTAAAGTCAACATGTAAATAATCAACGGATTATTAAAGTGAGTTGCGAGAAATGTTATCAAACATCTGACGCCATCAGTTGTTTCCTGAGTAACAATAGTATAAGTACTGTAAGTCAGATAATAGCAACCGATTAAATTAGATAAGATTAGACTCGATTTGCTTCCGTCGTGATACAATAAAATATAACTATGACTCCATCCAGCTCGCTATTATCGTTTGATGGGACATTCCGTTTTTAATTTTAACACCAGATTTGTCACAAATTCTTCGTGATGAATTCAACACATACGAATTATATGAGTCCCTTCGGGAAGTCTCTTTATTCATAATATATTCACGCAAGTGTAATGTGGTGCTGTAACTTTATTAGGAAAGGCGGAAGGAAGATCGATGGCTGCGCAATACATCATGCCAGAGATTAATCTAAGATTTGATATCCTTAGCAGAGAGCGAACTTACGTAGACGAGAAAAAAAGAAATGTCTTGCACAAACTTCGTTAACTAATGTTGAAACACGAAAGTTGCAATTTTCTTCCTAAGAGAACAAGTAATCGCGCAATACTCGAATCAATCTGCGAATGAGGGAACAGGATCTCACAATTAATTTTTTTATATGAATGAATGGTTTTACTGAATCTAAAAATTTAGACTACAAATAATTTTGTTGGATTACTAAAATAATTATGTGGGACGCTCAAACTAGTTGTTATAATGTTAAAAACTTTTCGCAATTTTGCCAAGCATTCCTACGTAATTATTTTGATTATTCGACAAAATTATTTTCAACTTTGCATCTAGTTAAATTTTTTAGATATTTTAGTAAAACATTTTTTGTTTTTTTTCTTTTTATATAACTATATATACATAATAAAAATTTAATTAAATATTTTTATGTGTATATTTTTATGTGTATATTTTTAAATGTATATAATTTTTATCTAAATTTAATTAAATGTTTATATAAAATGTTTATATAAATTACTGAATCTGCTAACTTAATTTCTTAATTATAAGCGACACATAGAAGACATTTAATTAAATGTTACATTCATCAAAGCATCAGCCATACAATTTTATACCGACTGTCAGCCAATGGTACAAACGCGATCGTTTGACATGATACTCGTAACACATTTGAAGGAGTTTTCGAGTTATTTTATTTTTCTCTTTTGGTCGCGATGAAAGAGGCGCGTTATAAACTTTAACGTTTCGAAATAACGAGATAAAACGGGGTAGGAAATTTGGTTTGTGCCAGCAACATTCTTTCAGAAGCTAATCGATTCGTGGCCACCGTGGGACCATTTCGTAGGATCATCCCTACTAAGGCGAGGTTTTATCCACCGGGATACACGAAGTATCTCGATGTAACCTGCGAAAGGAACAACTGACTTCACCCCAAGAGACACCGCGCCTCGGAAATACGATGGAGAGAAAAGTCGTGAAACGAGTTCTCTCAGTAGTTCTAACGCGTACGGGTCAGCCGCACATCGGATACGGGAATAGAGTGGTAAATTCTGTGAAAATCGATGAAAATAGTGCGACATTCGAGAAGTAATGTCCATCTACTCCGACCAATGACATTCCATTGCATTCTGAATAAAACAAATGCAGCACAAGCGTTTCTCCGATCACAAGTTGAATATATGTTTGTCAGATCTGTAAAAACTTCTGTTATAAATTCTATAACATTCATTGTCTTGATTTAATAAAAGAAAAGAAATAGATGACAAATATAGACTTTAATTATTCTGAATCGAATTGGAAATACGAATTAACGAAAATGAGATGAAAGAAGGAAGATTCATCTTATTATTTCTTAAAAAAGATTTTATTGGTCTATCTTATTACGTTTAATTCCTAATGATGGACTAAACAGCGACGATTGCAATCGTTGCATGAAAATTAAAGCGTTCGTTTAATGAAGAAGATTAAAACGCAAACTTTCCATCAGTAACAAAGCTCAAAATCCTCATTCCAACACCAGCAACTAAATATCCTTGACTTGTCGACCATTCAATCCCGTTACGAGAGTTTCCAGTTTAATACTGTTATAAGAATCAACGCGAGAGAGAAACAGACTTGTTCATAAGAATTTCTCTCGCTATTAATCTGAACGTTATCTTTGAAATATCTAACATTGAGTTCTAGTAATTTTAAAAAGCCGATTGTACATAAGATATTCTTAAGAGAGAAAGAGAAAGATTTGCATATTTTTTGCAATATATGTTTGCAATAAAATTAAATAAAATTTATTTTTACTTATAATACATGATAAGATGTAATATAATAAAATATAATTAAAAAATGATAATATATGGTTTTTTTTAATAAAAATAATATTTTTTTTTGGTAAACATGAGATCCTTTTTTCAAAAAATGTACAATATTATCAAAATAACAAAAATTGGATAAATATTAACATAACATTTCTAACATACTTATTGATATATGTACTTATTTATAACTTCGTGTTTTTTACGAATCTTCAATTGATATTTATATTAATTAGCACAATTTTGTAGATCTTGTTGGAAACAAACAAAGATTATAAATGATGATTCACGTGTTGCTATCAGTCGCAATACTTGTGTAACAGAAAATTAATTACTATTGTGCAAATTTATATGCAACTTGTTTGTTATGAAATCTTCCAGCAATATTTTCTCTTTCTACGGCTTCTATGCCTCTCTGTCAATCACATCTCTCTGTCAATGTTAATTTTGTGAATTATACTTCCGTAATTATTTAAAATTCAAATTTCACATGAATTTTGTACAATATAAAAATCCAAAAATTGATTAATTCTAAGTCATTGTAAGGAACGCGGGAAATTCTTTTAAACTAATAGATATCAATTTGCCAGAAAAAACATTACCAACATTTTGACGTTCTAGTATTATAGATTCCATGCTACATATTAGCACATATACATGATTTTTATATTTATTATGGATTATTTCATAGCTTATTTCTTTGCAATTAAAAAAACAATGACTAATTTCATAGTTATTTGTCAAATGACAGACTGTATGCATCAAAGCAAGTATAGCATTCATGTTTATCATTTAAGAAATCGAGCATCATGCGATTCCATTTTAAAGATAGAAAAAATAAAGATGAATAAAAATCTTACAGCATATTTATATAAAATCACGATTTAAAGCGCATAGGATTACAATATGTAATAATTTAATTAACAAAATTGTTGTCGACGAGGAAAAGTTTCATTAAGAAAAAATTAATGTTAAAATCGTTAAAGAATCTGAAATTAATTCAGATAATTACACGATATGTACACATCATTAATCAGTGATTTATTGAGTTTTTAAATGAAAATAAATGACTGTTGAAAATTGCAAATGTAAATTGAGGATAATTGCTTGATTAAAAATAAATTTGAATGTTCGATTACTTTGATGCTCACAGATATTTTCACGCGTACGTGTGATGGCAAAAAAGTAATACGTAACACTAGAGAACACTGCAAAAATATGTGGGTTTAATTATCACATTATATAATGTTACTGAACATTAGATCAGATAATAATTAATATCAGATAATACTAAAGTACATCTATAATTATAATGATAAAAATAATAATACAATTACTATAATATTAATAACTGCTAGCAATGATATAGTCTTCACTTATTTGTTTAAATATAACATAAAGATAATTTTAATATATATATAACAATAATAAAAAGATAACTTTTCATTTTATTTTATTTCTAAAATAAGATAAGAAAAAATTATCTACTTTCACTTTTAATCGATGTACGAATATAGGTATCAATTACGACGTAAAATTGGCTTTCCAGATAACAAATCTCGTGATATGGTGAAATTCGTTTATCAATTTGTGAAATTGTGTGTTTTCAATAACGTTTGTACAATGCAATAGCATGTAGCTGCTTCTCTATTTCACAATCTAACATGTATCAGTCGACAATTGTTATTTTTGATTCCGGTAAATATTTGATTTGAATATACCATTGTTAATACACTTTCGAATACATACACAAAGGTCCAATATGCGGAAACTGTAAAATGAATTTTCTTTTTAGATTGCTTAACTTTCAGAGGGCGAGAGTTTATTTTTAAAATCTTACAATTTTTTTAAGTTAAATTTTATTATAATAATCAATATTTCATTTTATTTTTTCCCTCAAAATATGATACTATTTCAGCGTTGCTTAGCGCAACTTTCCTGTTCTGTAAAGATGAATACCGAAAGTTCTCCAAAATACAGATAGAAATACAGAAAATTCTATTTTTAATATCATATTGATATTCAGATGAAAAATATTTTTGCCAATGAAATAATCTCTTTTATTAAAACATAATTAATATATATATATATATATATATATTTAATATTTATAATTATATATTTAATAAATATTATTATATTTGTAACACTTTAAAAAGTTACTAGAGTTTAGTAAAAAACAAATAGAAAGAACTAAATAGAAATTTTATAGCGATAACTTTCACATTGGATTTCGAACTTCATTTTATCTTTGGAAGTAGAATTATTTATCTTTGGAAGTAGAATTTTAGAGTTACCTAATAATCGTAAAGTACTTCATTGTTTTACTTTTTAGTATCGTATTTGTAATTTGGTTTCGAAATAGAGACTTGAGCACACATAAACTACTCGTTCACTCGCTCATACGTCAACAAATTTATTTTTGGCAGCCAGCTGGTACTTTTTAAAACTTAGGTATATAAAAAAGAGGAAAACGATGTCAAGCGGATTCAATCGAAAACTTCACCGGGAAACTTGGCAGCAATGGTTAAAAGATCGTTGGTTTCTTCGTCGAAGAAGTGATAAAAATAGATCGATCGGGTTGTCTGGTCAAATTTTATTACGAAAAGAAGATGAGTAAAATATTCTTCGAGAATATTAGAATAATCACGAAAATTTCTAATTTGCGGAATGTATTGGACAGCAGGAAAAAAAATTGTAAACATTCCAATAATAAATTGATACTATGAATAAAAGAAATGTACATGATTGTTTTCTGGCCAAAATTTTGAAATGTAATAAATAATGTAATAAATAATATATCATATTAAAAGATTACTTAAATGAAGTCGAATAGGGTGTCGGAAAGAATGATTGTACTGAAATGTCTAAAAATTTAGGTGTATACAGATCTAAAAATAATTTTGTTGGACCATTAAAATAATTATATAAGAAACTCAAGCATGGGCAACACTGAAAAAAGTTTTAGTAACTAATTTGAATATTTTACATAATTATTTTGATATAGTTTAACAAAATTATTTTCTGATCTATATCTAATTAAATTTTGAGTTATTTCAGAAAAAACCGTTTTTTCCATGCGCTTATCTTGAGAAGATATTAGAAAAGTTAGAAAAATCGTGATCTAATTGCAAATTCTTCGTTACTCGTCGCTTGATAAATTCCGTCAAGTTGTATAAGTAAGAATACATTTTTTGTTGCTTAATTTCCGAGATATCTTGAAATCTCTGTCTTACTTAATAACTTTTTATCTGTAAATATGATAGCATTATTGTCTTTGATTTCTTCCACATTCCCGGTGTTTCCCCCAAGATAAGATACATCACTCGACTTCGCTTAGGTAGTTCTTTAATATGGTGTATAATTTATATAACTTGAAACTCTTCAAACAGCTAAAATTTAAATCTTTTGCAAAATCTGATATCAAATGATTCTCTATTCGATCTTCAATTTTTTTCAGTAAAAGTATAAAATATTATGAATTATTTGAATGTAATTTATATGCTATGCAAAAAGAGATGAAAGAGAGAGAGAGAGAGAGAGAGAGAGAGAGAATACAGTGTGGCGATATCAAAGATACTTGATTTAACGTGATTACGGATTATAGGCTGTAGGCCGACATTGGTCTTTGATGTTGCTCTTGATTTCCTATTACAGCTATACTATTACGCATGCAGTCTTGCTTGTTTACTCGCTAAGTATACAACATCCATAATTAGGAGAGAGAGAGAGAGAGAGAGAAGAGAGAAAGAGGGAGGGGGGAGGATTACATAAAGCACTGGAATGTCTCAAATGTATTATATTGCTGTATTTACTGCTCAAAAACAGTTAATTCATTTAATGGAAATAGATATAATAAGAAATAGATATAATAAAAGAAAAAAAGTAATTTAATATTACATATATATTCCAAACACATTAATAAAAGTAAAGAAATTAAATAATCAGAATGGACGAGAGATTCGAAACATTATTCTTACTATTATTATGAAATATTATTATTATTATTATTATTATGAAATATTATTATTATTATTATTATTATTATTATTATTATCATCATTATTATTATTATCATCATCATCATCATCATCATCATCATCATCATTATTTTTGTTGTTATTTTTATTTTTTTGCCAAATTAATGACTATAATTTAATAAGACTGTGATATCTTAGAATTAAATAAGAAATTGTTGATAATTAACTAAAACAGACGACATATCTCGCTTTATACGAAATATTTGTCTTTCCACTTCCAAATTGCGAAAAGGTACTTTACTCGCGCGATTGAGTGAATCAATTTAAGAAACATAGCGATCATCTAATACCAGACGTCAGCGACGAGATCTAGATTCGATCATACATCTGGTATGAACGATCATTCCGACTTTTCGTTCAATCCCTTCGAATGAAGGAACGAATGAACGAACGAACAAACCATCCATTTAGAAGGCAACTTACGTCCTCGTTCATAACCGTCACGATGTTCTATGAACGAAATCTCTCGAGTAGATCTCGAAAATATTTTGACCAACCGCTTTGTCATCCAGTCCGATCTAATCAACGCGAATGTTCTCGACATTTCGCTCTTTGCGAATTTGCTGCCTTCAGTGCAAAGGACTCACCTTTTCTTTTCTACTATCTCCCAGCGATATCCCAAATAATATATTTCACGTGCTCGGCGATGGGTTTCAACCGTCGTAAGCGTTTTCTCCGATCACCTATCTCAGCTACCACTTTGGTTCTTTGGCGATGATACGCGCGAATTTCTCGTCCTATTCGCACGTCTTCGGATGTATCACATGTGAATCACACGTGTCTGCACTCGACCAAGGGAAATACGTGAATCGCTACTGTGTGATGAATGTTTCAGTATATCGCCGTTATCCTGTTCTTTTTATGGAATGCGGATATTTCGAGCGAGATGAGTGAAGAAGAGAAGTCGCGACGCGATACAATTGGTATTCACGAATCACTAAAGGTATCGTTCGCTGATACGTGTCTTTTATAGTCGCGAAGAGAGCGTAGATAAGACTAAACGGGGATTAATACAGAGTATGATTGCTTGCGGAGAACTAAAGTTTCCTTGCCGCGACAATCGACTTGTTAACCTTACGGTTGATCATGAAATGAGTGAAACAAAAAATGTACATAAGATTCCGGTTTTGTGATTTAATTCATTGATCAAGATTGCGCATTTTTCGAAAAATTTCGATTGTGTCACCTTAATTAACGTAACACGATACAAATTTTCCAAGAAAAATATTCTATATTCAGATTCAGAAAATTCAGGATAATATTCTATACACCTTTTTTTATGTAAGATATATAGCAAAATATTATTAAATAACCTTTGTAAAATTTACCGTTTTACATCATTTCAGATGCATTTTCTTTTAAATTTATAAGTATATTATAATTTGTGATCATTTTTTTTTCTTCTCTCTAAAAAAAAAATAATATGTATATTACATCGTATAATTTCTTTGATTATTATATCATTTTTATATATTATTACATCATATTTATTTTATATATATATATATATATATATATATATATATATTAAATATATTATATAATAGATATTAAAATATATAGAATTTTTTGTTATTATACGTCAACAATTAAAGCAGATTTTTCTGTTAATTTAGAATATATTTTTCTCCAAAAAATTGTCAAGCAAATTTTTTTATTCTTATAGCTACATGTTTTTATAATTCTGCAAGAATTTAATTGAATTATATTAAAATTTTATTAAAGAGTAAATCTAGTCTGAAAGCTTAAAGTCAATCCGAGGTTATTTCACAAGTGTACACAACGACACAAGAATGGTAAATATATTATTTATTTATGTCTGAATCATAATTCACATAATTTACAAACATCCTCTTATTTTCATTTATTAATTATTCAAGATTCATTAATGTTCAGGTATTATCGTTGGGAAAAATCGATTTCATATAAGCCAAATAATCAGTTATTAAATATTGATAATGGCGGGGTGGTCCTTTGTAATTTACTGCTTTGTGGCGCTGTAAATTCTATTTATTAATAGAGCTTTTGACCGAAACATTTGGTTTGCATCGTTCCAAAAGCGATTAAAGCCAATTTTCATCAACTCAAGTACGACTAGAAATGTATTTGGATGTGAACCTAGAACCGGTAGCAATGCCATAATTTTCAGTCATTAATCACTCCCTTTCGCAAATACGTGCAACACGGCGTAACATCATCTACAATATTGCGATATGATTTATTACAACAGTTTGGGCAAGTGAAAATTCGTTTGTTCTTTTGACGAGATATTACGTCTCGAGCAATCGAATAATTAAATCAGCATGTTATGCCAAGTATACTGAAAATCGATTTTTGTAAAAATGGTAATCTTGCATCAGATACAACGTGGGAAATTTCTTAAGACTATTAGAATTGATAATCATATGTGGGGAAATCTTATGTCGAAATTGGCAATAATTATTTCCACTTAACTTGGTTTTTCCTCGTATGATAACATAGAAAAGTACATTTCTGGTTTATACAACATTAGAATAAAATTCGAAAAAAATTATCTCCATTACTGTTTAAAAGTTTAAGAGCGTCTTTAAATTTTAAAAAGAAAGTTCAACCCTACGTTACGTAATTATTCATGGAGTGTTTCTAACACTTTAACATTATATTTTAATTTTCATAACTTAAATTTTATTCTCTTCAATATTTTACAATTAAATAAAGATTGTTAATATTCTACATATCCTTTAAATATAGAAAACAAACAATTTTTAAAATTATGAAACAATTTTAAAAACATGCATAAATAGCTTTACATTTAACGAATTTGTAAGGCGAGAATATTTTGAACCTCATGTGAGAAATGAAGGGAAATCAACTTTATTTATTAAATTGTAAATATACGAAAATTTATATTGTTTCAATCATAAATTTCATTTCAATAGCGTATATTCAAAAATAAACTTTGATATATTTTCAATAAAATAATTACATCTGTAAAGAATGGAAGAAAAATGTTATTTAAAGAATATAGAATGTTCCAAACATTTGAATGGTGAATATATAATAACTCTACAACTATTTAATTAATTAGACACCATCGAAAATTCTTACTGAATTACAATAAAATCTGATTTACAATAAAATCAAGGAATTTTTCATGTATTTATCAAACCATTAAATCGAAAAATGTTTAAAAAGATGAAATGTTCTCGTAATTGAATAAGTTTTCCTTAGTCTAACATTAATTTAATCATGTCCATTGCAAAAGACATGAACTGTTTGCGAACGTTCTTTCTCTTTGCGTCGTGTAAATTATAGGAATTACGAGAATTCCGCGAGAAAATGTCGCAAAAGAATTCAAGGGAGAAAAGTAACACAACGTCTTAAAGGAGAACATTCGCAAAATTCAGTACGACTTTGCAGCTACAAAGTCATACTGAATTATTGTATCTGATATATGTGCAGTTTAAAAATTATACTAGTAGTTTTATTTAGAATTAGACGATATTTGCTTTTGTTTTAATCAAATGTATATTAATCAAATTTCGAGAATGACCGATCTAAATAAAAATATTTCTCAACTCTTATTTTATTTTTCTCAATCAATTATTCATGACAGCAATAAAAATATTCGAAATATTCGAAATGTATGGAAGTTTACATTGATTCAATTCTTCTTCTACGATTTCTTCAAGAACTGATACGGAGAGATGTTATCTATTTTTACATAACGTAATCTTAATTTTTAATCTTAAACTCTTTTTTTTTTTAGCCGAAAGACTCAAGCTACAAATAATATATATTAAAGATAATACACGCCGTCAGGTATCAACAATAATGATTCATCAATATTGCGCCATTTATAGACATGACACAGCGCTTTCTCAAAAAGCATAGAAAATGATAATTGCACTATGATAATCAGTGTGGCGGCAACTTTAACAACCGCTCTACTATTAAGCTAACATCGCAAGGTCATTGACCTTGAGATTACAAAATGCAAATTGAAATCAATCCAATTCAATTTGCCAGAAACGTGTGCTCATACATTTCTTTCCCCGGAAGGAGACAAGATTTGCAATTCCCGCAATCTTGAGAGACATGAAACTGATCTTGAAGCAACACTTGTTGGCGATAGAGATATTCAAGTACAAGATTGGACATCGTTTAAACAATTCTTGATTGGCTTCATATTTAACATAGTGCTTAACTTTCCAGTTGCAATTTGAGTCTTTTTTGGCATAAGTAAAAATGTCAAATTTTATCCTTATTTCTGCTTAAATTTCAATTTTTATTAAATAACATTTGAGTTAAAAATTATTTAGTAATGTAATAGAAATGTTGAAAAATAATTCTGAATTTTTCCACATTTTTTTAAAGTGTAGAAAAATAAAAGAATTTGGACTGAACAAAAAGACTCATATTGCAGATGGAGGGCTGAGATAGAATAAGATAAATGTATAAGATAGAATGAAATGAAATCTCTCTCTCTCTCTCTCTCTCTCTATTTATCTATCTATCTATCTATCTATCTATCTATCTATCTATCTATCTATCTAGCTATTTATCTATCTATCTTTAGCAGCTTTCTGAAAAATATGACGGACTAAAAACGTACGGTGTCTAATCTCTTACTTTAATGTCTCTAGGCGGTATCAATTTGTTACAAATCGTTAGACGTATAATGGCGATTTTGTCGCTAATATTTTAATTTATGACATTATCGGCAATTGACGACTTAATCATTAAGAGGCATTGACTTTATCAGAGAAAACTGATCAATGACTGCTCAATGATTTTTAAATATGATTAGTTCTTGCCTTTAATATAATTAGTTCTTTGCTGAATCTAAATGTAGAAACTAATCATATTAAAAAATATACATATCAAGCTCACTGATCAGTTTTCTCTGCTGAACAACTGTTAAGATAGTCGTAACCGATACAGATTGGACGGACAGCGGTCGAAACTATCGCGATAGTATCACTCTTGGCTGCCACAACACTCTTGTAAATTCAATCTTTGTTCGTAATGTTTGGAAAATTTTTTGATGTTATCAATGATACTTTAACTGATCACGTTATCAAGATACATAAATTATTAGGTGGGGAAAAAGTTCGTGGCGTTTTTTTTAATGCCATCTAATGGGTAAAACGCCACGAACTTTTTCCCATATCTAATATATTAAATGTAAATCAGTTTTTTCGAGTAATTAGAGCTTTTTTATCTGATGCATGAGTTAATGATAGAATCAAATTGTCATCATTAAGTATTCCAAAACATTACAAATATTTAGGTAACTTCTTCAATATTTATCACGAAACGTTGTCCAAATCTGACGCGAATGTTTCGTAAAACATCTAACGATCTCGCAGTTTTGGAGTAGACTGAGGCTGTGTTTCAAAATTTACTGCCAGTACTGAAAATCTATAGTACACATAACATAAATTAGATTTTCAGTACTAGCAGTAAAAAATTTTGAACACAACCTGAACTATGCGTGTAACACAATATTACGCAACTGCTTAAGGTGCCTCTAAACGATATGGTCAATATATATGCTAACTTTGCACACATTCGCTAAATATTGATTACAATGTGAATT
>Ga0157363_1002055_pt1 | contig 17428 bp, 12 predicted proteins | sample AttsexASBM1_FD_111477 | JGI IMG/M metagenome (GOLD analysis project Ga0157363, IMG submission 111477) | Fungus gardens microbial communities from leaf cutter ant in Ribeirão Preto, State of São Paulo, Brazil - Atta sexdens ASBM1 | ecosystem: Host-associated > Fungi > Mycelium > Unclassified ... | reverse complement strand
GTGCTCGGTAATATGGTGACGAATTTAATTAATTCCAGTGTTTCACCTGCTCAGCGCCATGCGTTGGCTCGCTCCTTCGCTGCGGCTCTCGAAGCCTCAGTCAGCGAAGATTCGGCTCACTAACCACTAAAACGACGTTTATGGCCAATCACCAACCACAGTACCGCGAAAAAGTCTCCAGCATGATTAGCTGGGGTCACTGGTTTGCCCTATTTAATATTTTGTTGGCTTTGGTGCTTGGCAGCCGTTATTTATTAATTAACGATTGGCCAGCGTCACTCGCTGGTCGTATTTATGCCTACTGTAGTTGGTTAGGCCATTTCAGCTTTATCGTTTTCGCGCTGTACCTATTGGTACTTTTTCCCATTACGTTCTTTATTCGATCGCAAAGGCTTTTGCGGGTTATTGCCTCGATTATTGCCACGTGTGGACTGACTCTGCTGTTGGTCGATGGCGCCGTATTCCAACGTTTCCATCTGCATTTAAACCCTATTGTTTGGCAATTGGTAGTCAACCCAGAGCAGAGTGAACTAACCCGGGACTGGCAATTAATGTTTATTGCCGCGCCGATAATTTTCTTAGCCGAATTATTGTTTGCAACCTGGAGCTGGCAAAAACTGCGTAGCCTTAACCGGCGCCATTATGCACGCCCTTTTGTGATCTTATTTATCACAACCTTTTTTGCTAGCCACATAATGTATATCTGGGCCGATGCAAACTTTTATCGCCCTATCACCATGCAGAAAAGTAATCTTCCACTTTCTTATCCTATGACTGCCCGTCGTTTCTTGGAAAAGCACGGCTTGCTCGATTCGGTAGATTACCAGCGTCGTTTGATTCAACAGGGGGAACCAGATGCCCTATCGCTGGCCTATCCTCTGAGTGATATTACCCTTGCGCCACAAGCACCCGGCTACAATCTTCTCGTTATCACGATCGATAACCTGAGTAGTACAGCGGTGGATAAAGCTTACCCTACGCTGACACATTTCGCGCAGCAGAATGTAAACTTTACCCAACACTTTAGCTCTGGGCCTAGTAGCGAGAATGGGTTATTTGGGCTGTTTTATGGAATTTCATCTACCTATTTAGAGGGGGTCCTCGCGTCGAGAACTCCTTCAAGCTTACTGACTACGCTTGCCAATCGCCACTATCAATTCGGTTTATTTTCAACCGATGGATTTAAACAACCGTTCTATCGCCAAGCGCTTTTAACTGACTATACGATTCCAGTTCAACATCGCCAAACTGATAGTCAAACGGTCGAACAATGGCATAATTGGTATAGCCAACAACTAAACTCGACACAACCTTGGTTCTCATGGATTGCTCTACAAGGTGCTGTCACAAGTAGTGGAAATGAGCGCCAACGAAGCCAACTTTATCAGCAAGGCTCTGCCACCACTGACGAGCAACTCGCCGCGATTATTGATGACCTCAACCAGTCACAAGCATTAAAAAATACTATCGTTGTGGTGACCGGTACGCATGGTGTATCGCTTAACTCTGATACTGATTCTGAGAGTCGTCGCAATGCACTGCACGTCCCTCTGGTAATTCACTGGCCAAATACCCCTGCTCAGTCGATTAATTATCTTACTGACCATCAAGATATCATGGCGACGATTATGCAACGTTTGTTAAAGGTCACGACACCAAGTTACGACTACACTCAGGGTCGAGATCTTTTCACTGACCAAGGCAGAAATAACTGGGTCACTAGCAGTGAAGATAATCATCTTATTATTACCACGCCGACACGTTCTATCGTGCTAAACACTAACGGCCACTACAGTAGCTATGATGTGAAAGGTCGTCGATTACATGATGAAACGCCGGAGTTAGGATTACTTCTGCAAGTCTTAACTGAAGAGAAGCGTTTCATTGCAAATTGATTATTAATAAACCAGTCAGATCAGTGACATATTGATTTTTCGTGAAACTAGGATACTATTCTTTGTAGTCGTCGGCACGTAGCGCAGCCTGGTAGCGCACTGTCATGGGGTGTCAGGGGTCGGAGGTTCAAATCCTCTCGTGCCGACCAAAAATCCCAAGGAAAAGCAGCCACTTACAGCTGCTTTTTTTGTGTCTGTGATTTATTACGTCTTAAGTAATACTCAGCGGATTGATAGCTACTCACCTCGCCAAGGAACTCAACCTATAAGGCTGAACTCATCAGCAGCATATTGCTTTCAGTTAATGACCCCTTTATGGCTAGTCACCTAAGTCCCCCAATTAAGAATAGGCTTGGAGAAAAGCATCTAGAGCAGGTTCATAAGGAAAAAATCGGATAATCGTCTGGGCTTGCGCTAAGTAATAAAAAAGCCACACTAGGTGGCTGAAGTATTTTGCTAACTGTTATCCCGTTAAACTGTCCTGCAACTCGGCACTAGGCACTTGTCGTGTGCGGAGAGATTCTTGAGCTTGAGAATGGTCAGCCAGACGCTGGAGTTGATAAACCACTTCCCCCATCATATGTTGACGTAAGGCCTCTCTTTTACGAAATGCTGAACGGTGTTTACTTTCTACCTGCTCAACATCACGCTTTGCTTCATGGCGAGGCAGTTGATACCAGCCCTCTTTAGCAACCTCTGTGGTGACTTCAGCCCAAAAGCTATCATAACTCGACTTGAGATGATGAGATTTGATGTGATGACTGTCAGCTATTCCACAGATTTTCTCGACTTTATAGCTATCGGCCAATGCATAAGCTGCCGACAACAAAAGATTCTTTGGACGCAAACCAAACATTCCTTTAGTTATCGCTCTAACCTGATCTTGCCCTTCACCTGGCTTCGGCCCTTGTAGCCCACACAGATAGAGAATTTTACCTGTAGCATCGAAGGAATAGGTTAAACTGTACAGTGGCGAATCACTATTAGGCGCAAACAGATATAACCCCATCTCCCCTTCTCGAACAAATCGGGAATGCATCAGTTTGAGGGTGGCCTGTTCATCGTTTTTCAAATCTAAGGTAGCAACTGTTAATCCCGTTGAGTTAACACCAAATAATGTTGGAATAAATCGTGGGTCAATACTCTTTTCTAGCCGTTGTAGCGTGGTGGACATGGCCGCCAGCTTTTGTTTGATAGTCCAACGTTTATTTAAATACTTATGAAATGGCCGTGCATAAAGGCTCACGACATCCGTACGTTGTGAAACGTGCTGAGCAATCAGTGAACCTTGGCACACGCGAAAATAGCGAAAATAGAGCCATGGGTGACTCAGGAGGGTTCGGCAAGCACGTTTATAGAAGTTAAATTTTCTTAACGCATCATTCCACTTTGGATTATTTTCCCGCCAAGTTCTATAAGGTCCCATAGAAATATCCTAATTCTGTGCAGAGTGGCGCATAGTCGCGCAGTATTGGCACAGAGTAATAAGATTATTCTCAACGTATTCTCAACAAGAATGGAGTTTACTTACGGAATCTTAACGAAGAATAAACGATATGAAGGTAAGGAAGAATTGGAGCAGCCGTAGCTGCTCTCGAGGTCGTTAGCTTTCTTGTTCTTGATGGTTGATTTCAATCTCAATGTTTTGAATTGTCGCATCAATGTTGTCGAGCAATTTACCTTGCTCGTTAAGCAATGTATTAATCTGATCCGCAAATTCTTTATGCTTATACTCACCCGCGTCAAAAGCTAACCACTGTGCTGAAAGCGTCTCGGTGTTATTTTGCGCATAGTGACGCATCTCTTTTAATTGCGAGGTGACATCACGAAAATAATCCAGTTGAGTTTTTTCTACTTCGCTCATTACGATAACTCCTCTATCGTTGATTTTGGGTATCTCTTAAGCTTGGCAAAGATTTTTCAGTTCGCCTTCAGATTATTCCGCAATAGTACATTGAGCACTTTCACTCGCCGTAAGCGTATTTTGTCGGTATCCTTAAAACGAGATCTCTCATGATGATAGGAAATATGCCTCAACTCCTCCCCCCGACTTTTCAAAGCACAGCTTTAGCATCCTGCGAACCTTTTATTTCCCAGGCCGAAATGAGTATCGATACGCTCTACGCAGCCTGCTGTCTATTTGATCCTAGCGCCTACACGCCGCAGCTGGCTGAAGATTTGGGCGTTGTACTCCCTGAGGCATTACGCCACGCCGTAAGAAAACGTCAAGCAGAGTATGTGGCAAGCCGTTGGCTTGTGTCGAAGCTGTTTGAAACTGTTGGTATCCACAATTTTCAACTTTTAAATAGACCTGACCGTTCACCCATATGGCCAACGGATATTATCGGTTCACTTTCGCATCATGATCATAAAATATTTGCCGTAATCGATAAGAGACCGAAATGGGTTGGTAATGACATTGAACGAATATTAAGTGATCAAAAAGCAGCGGAACTTAGATCCATGATCATGACCTTGGAAGAACTAGCCTTAGTCACCACATCAGGGCTGTCATTATCTCAGGCAACCACGCTAGTTTTCTCAATTAAAGAAACGGTTTATAAAGCGGTCTATCCTGAAGTCCAAACATTATTTGGATTTGAACAGGTCACCATTACTGCAATCGAGCCGACTCTTGGGCTAATAACGGCACGGTTATCCACCATTGCACTGCCTAAACCAAATTTGGAGCCTAATTGGAAAATTCATTATTGGTTCAACGATGCAGAAGTGATGAGTTGGGTGGCCTCGGCACCGTTATAACGCTTTACGAAAGGTAATATTAAAACGATATGGGCCAGTGAGTGGATGAACGCCTGCTTTTAGGGGAGAGATCCCGTGAAAACAGAGACGAGATTCCTTGCCCCACACTACAACATCGCCGTGCTCTAAGAGTACTTTGTGAGTCTTATCACTACGCTGTAGACCGCCGAAAAGGAATACCGCCGGTAACCCCAGTGACACTGAAACAATGGGGTGATTAAGATCACGTTCATTTTTATCTTGGTGCAAAGTCATCTTACTGTCCACGGCATAGCGATTAATGAGACAGCTATCGGGAATAAATTGCGGGTAGCCGGCTGCAGTCGCCGCACTTATGGCAAAGACCTGGAGTCTATCACTTAGTGGTAAGTGCTCAGTATTTGCCAAATAGCCTTCACGGCCTGAGATCCACTGGGCTGCACCACAGCCAGTCATCGCAACCGACATTTTGAAACCACCAGGGGTAATACGATGCACAAAGGGACTGTGCGCGGCGATACGCCCTATCTCTTGTAGAAGATGGTGATCATCCCCTTGCACAAAACGTCTCAAGATCACTGCCCCAGAGGCGAGTGGCTCTTGCCAAGGTGCTTCGTTTTCGAAAAAATCGAACATTCTTGCTCCTGTTACTTCTCAGGGTCATTGACTAAAAACGTTTTAAATGTAGGAGATGCCCACCCGACGAAGTTATCGCCCTGTTTGGTAATAAGATATACCGCAAGATGTAGTTTATTCGCTAAGGCTTTCGCTTTTTCGGTTCCCAGTACCATTAGTCCGGTATCCCATGCATCCGCCTCCAATGCGGTTGTCGCAATGACTGTCGCCGAGACCAAATGGTGCTCAATAGGTTGTCCAGTGCTGGGATCAATAATATGCGAAATCCGCTTACCCTCTAATTCGTAGTAATTACGGTAGTCTCCAGAAGTGCTTATACCATGTCCCTGTAAATCAACTATCACCTGAGCTTGGTTAAATTTATCGGTTGGCTTCTGTACGGCTACTCGCCATGGCTGCCCCTGCTGATGCTGGCCACGCGAAATAAGCGCCCCCCCCACCGACACCAAATAATTACGTACGCCTTGCTCCTCCATGAGTCTGGCTAAGTGATCCGCGGCGAATCCTTCTCCTACCGTCGAAAGGTCAACATAAAGATCGGGGATATCTTTACGTAAGGTATTACCACTAACCGTATCGCTGAGCGTTAGATGTTGTAAACCCACTTTATCTCTTGCCGCGGAAATTTGCGAAACTGAAGGTGTGTGAGTGGGTATCGCTCGGGGACCAAAACCCCATAGGTTGACGAGCGGGCCAACCGTAATATCCATTGCTCCCTCCGTCATTCTGCCAACATAGAGTGCACTACTAATAATCGTCGCAACGTTATCACTGATTGGCTGAGGTTCTAGGCTAGGATTTTGGTTAAAGCGCGTAAGCCACGAATCCTTTTTCCACGTCGATAATTCTTGGTCATCTGCATCTAGACGCTGCTGGATTAAACGAGGTAACTGTTTGGCTTGCTCTGGGCTCAGACCACTTGCTGTGACACGCCATACTGTTCCCATCGTTTTACCTTGAAAGACTTGGTCAGAAGGAGGTGCACCCTCGCAGCCGACTAAAACGGCGCAAAGAAGTAATAATAGCGAATGGCGAAATGTGAATAATGGCATAGCAACTCTCTAAGTCATTGAGCGATCTTAGCGCAATTCATCCTGAACCTGCACCGAAATTGGGCTTCTATTTTACGAATAATGGGTAAGTGTGCGTGTCGAGCAATGCTAAGGTTGGCACTAACTTTGCAAATTCAATGATGAGATGTGTAATCACCCCTGAATGCGGAGATAGCTTATGCAAAAATTTCAGCAGTTATTTACCCAATGTCGTGCACTCTATGATCAATGGCTTATCGCGGGCGGATTCAGTGCTAATGGGATGTTTATGGAAGGACACTACTGTTTACGAGAATCCGCCTCCGAAACAAAAATCGATTCACAATCATCCACATAAAATTAAAATACAGTGATAAAAAAAGGATGCTTAAGCATCCTTTTTTATATCTTGAGGCGAGATTAGAACTGGTAAACCAGTCCTAACGCGACAGTATCGTCGGTGGTAATGCCTGAAGCTTCTGTGAAATCGTTGTTCTTCATTAAGTTGATTTGATAATCAACATAGGTGGACATATTTTTGTTGAAGTAATAAGTCGCCCCGACATCCACATATTTTTTAAGATTCTGCGATCCGTATTGGCCCAGATCAGATCCGCGTGAATTCACATAAGCTAAAGATGGACGTAAACCAAAGTCGAATTGGTACTGAGCCACTAATTCCCAGTTATCCGCCTTGTTAGCATAGCCATAAGCTTTAGAATCACTGCTACCAAATTTCGTCGCATTGTATGAACGGGTATACATTGCAGCAAGGTAAACTCCGTTAGCATCGTATTTCAAGCCACCGGAATAGGCTGTCGCTTTATCGCCACTTCCTTGGATGCTGCTATAAGTACCGCGACCATTCTGGTCGTTAGTCCGGTCAGAAGAAAAGAGTGCACCACCCAGTGACAGCCCATTACCTAAGTCATAAGTCGAGCTAAGCCCCCATCCATCGCCATTTTGGCCGAGGACATCACGTCCATTAGGTGACTCAGTGGCATTACCATTTTTACCTTGGTATTGAAGCGCGAAGTTCAGTCCGTCTACTAATCCAAAGAAATTATTATTACGGTATGTGGCTAACCCATTACTACGTTGGAATAAAAAGTTGTCCGCGCCGTAAGTATCACCACCAAACTCAGGTAATACATCGGTCCAGCCAGCAATGTCATACATCACGCCATAGCTACGACCATAGTCGATAGAGCCCGCGTCACCAAAACGTAAACCTGCATAACCAATACGGGTGTAGTTGTTTGAGGTCCCTTCAGACTCAGCATTATTTAAGGCAACTTGGTATTCCCACTGACCATAACCTGTCAGTTGATCGGTAACTTGCGTTTCTCCTTGGAAACCAAAACGCATATAAGATTGATCACCGTCATTACCATCATCTTTAGAAAAATAATGTAAGCCGTCGACCTTACCGAACAAATCTAATTTATTACCATTTTTATTGTAGATTTCTGCAGCACTTGCGGAACCTGCCATAATAAGTGCTGGTACGAGCAAAGAAAGAGCGCGGATTTTCATCTATATTTTCCTCGAAAACCATTAATCCTGAAAAAAAATCATCTAATTATGCAAAAGGCGCATTGATGACTATAATAAAATATTGAACCGGAAAATTCTCAATGCAGAAGTTACTAAAGCACAGAAAATATTTCAATGTGTTTCATGTTTATGTCTAAATGTAAATTTAGTAGTATATTTTTTTTGAATACCTGAATCCAAAGACAATAAATGAGAATAATTGACAATTCCTTCAATAATTCCTCTTCATTATTCCGCTTTCGCACTGAATGTTCAAACGATTAGCTTTCTAAGTATTAATATTGCGACGCTATCATCATTTATATTCATTATTGTTTTTTAACTCATTTATGAGTTTTACCGTCTTAATACCGAGCTTAAGCTCGGTATTTTTTTATCTGTAATTTCTTTCTCACTTCGACGCTTGTGCTTCTCGGACAGTTACACATACGAAGAGATCTGGCATAATTCAATAAACCTCTTTGTATTGCCAAATTGAGATTACTATGCTGTTTAAAATCCCTGAAATGACACCGAGAAACCTTCGTAAGCTGTTAATTATATTGCTTTCTCTACTGATTATTTCGTTTGTCAGCTTGGTTTACAGTAACAGTTCGGTAATCATTGAGCAGCATGGTTCAGCACTGAGTGGTTTTACACACTCATTACAAAATCGTATCGACAAATATCGTTATATCTCTTGGCAAATTTTTGATTCCGCCACGCAGGGAACATCAGACCCATCCTCTAGCCCAGTAAGCCAGTCGACGATTCAGCCGGGGGTTGTTGCCGTCAATACGTCATCTCCTAAAATCGAAACGTTGATCTTCGGTGAGCATGACCTTGCCACGCAGAATCTTGCTGCGCAAGTATCACAATATACAGAAACCCTCTGGGCTTCAGCTAAGTTAACTTGGGCGTTATATTACCTAAATGGCGAAGATAATAGCTTATCAGTAATTACTAATGGTCACTTGATCAACACATTGAACCGCTACGAAGGACGAAATATCGTTTCGTCAATTGCTGGACGCCGCAATGAAATGTTACAGCAGGCTAATACTCTGGATGAAAAAGAGAGCTTTTCAGCCTTACGTCGTAATCACCAATTTTCCAGTGGTGCATTCATCACATTACGCACAACGTTTAATCAGCCAGGACACCTAGCAACTATTCTCGCCTTCGACTTACCCTTAGACGACCTGAATAACAATTCACTAAACCTATCAGCGCTACAAATTCATAATGATGAAATGGTATCGAAAAGGGGCAATAAAGGGAGCTATTCGCTGAATTTATCATCATTTAGTATTGATTTAAGCCGTCCGGTAACCGGCGCACCATTGACATTGAGCTATCGTTTACCGCTCGTAACGGTCTTCAAGGCCATGATAGATGAGATGCTTCCCGTCTACATAATATTGCTATCATTGATTAGTTTAATTGCTAGCGCTTTAATTTTCGTTCGTGAAAATAAAGCGCCCGTCACGGACAAAATCGATCCTTGGGTTGAGAAACTTCAGCAATTTACTCAAGAATTAGTTCGTAATTTCCCAATGGGCTATTTGATCTATGACGCCAACCAAGAAAAAATCCTTCTTTCTAATGAAATGTCAGACCACCTTGTACCACATTTAAACTTCAAAAAAATGGTGGATATGTCGGCAAATCCTTTTGAGCTGTTACAGGTCACCGTCAACAACGAAATCTATCAAGTCCGCCACCACACCAGTCAAGTGATAAGTCACTACCATATATTTACTTTCCGCGAGCAAAACAGAGAACAGCTTGTTAGTCAGCAATTACAGAATGCTCAAGCGGTACTTCAAAAGAACCATACTTTACGCCGTCGTTTTTTTGAACAGCTTAGCAATAGCTTTAGCCACCCTATGCTGCAAGTTGATGAGGCACTTACCACGTTGACAACCTCTCACCCCTCATTGTTATCAGCTGACCTACTAAAAGGTTTAGATACATTAAGGGGATTGATCCGAAATATTGAAACACTCAATTTAGTAGAGTCAGGTGAGTACTTCATAGAGAAAAAAAGAATCGATCTACAGCAAATTCTTGACGATGTCGTGACCGAAAACCAAGCTACCGTCACCGATAAAGCGATACTTTTAGTGGTAGATAACAGTGAGTTAACTCAACCCTTGAGGTTGGGAGATTCAACGCTTATCTTCCAGATAATTACAACAATACTGCGTTACTCAATTGAAAATACGGTATGGGGCAAAATTAAATTAAAGATTTTGCAAAGTACGGAATATGCTGATCGACTTTTGCTTGAAATTGTTGATACTGGGCCGGGGCTCACTGCACTTGAACAGGAAAATCTCGACTTTCCCTTCATTAGCGCAGTAAGTGCTGAAGTTAAAGACTATTCAACAAGCCTCGATCTTTTTTTATGTAAAAAGCTCTTAGCTTTATTTGATAGTACACTGACCATCGAATCTAAAAATCATATGGGCACGCGCTATCAACTACAATTTGTTCTACCGCAAGAAAACGATGTTGTAGAAGATGAGGAAAAGATTCTTGACGAAGTGAGCGTGCTGGTCAGTATTGTGGCGGATGATATTCGTCATATTATTTGTCGGCAGTTACTGCGCTGGGGGGCTAAGTATGAATTCCCTGAGGATCGTTATTCAGGTCAACAATGCGATCTAACGATTACCGATGACGTGGAACAACTGAGTGATTGGGGAGTCTTAGTTTCAACCAGTAGCGAGTCATTGGTCAGTCATCCTCATCACCGACAAGCTAATGTCAATGTTAGCCAATCGATTCTTGATGCCATTTTGGCATTAATAGAACAACAAATTGAAGAGGATGTATCATCACAGGGAGAGGAATCTGTATCGACATCATTATGGGAAAATGCAGAGTATTACACTATCTTTGAACAAACCGTCAAAGAAGATATGGACAGGCTACGCAGCGAATTGATGCAAGAGGATTATTCTGCACTGGCGCTGACAGCACATCGACTCAAAGGTGTTTTTGCCATGCTTAATCTGCAACCTGGGAAAACAACCTGTGAAGAGATTGAAATAGAAATTGAGCAACACCAAAAATTGAACATTACAAATAGTATTAGTGAATTACAAAATTATGTCGATTCACTGTTACAGCAAGGTAGCCAAAAAAATGAATAATATGAACGTAATTATCGCCGACGATCACCCTATTGTCCTCTTTGGAATCCGTAAATCTTTGGAGCAAATTGAGTGGGTGAATGTTGTAGGAGAGTTTGAAGACTCAACGACCCTTATTAACAACTTAGGCAAACTTGATGCACACGTTCTGATCACTGATCTCTCAATGCCTGGCGATAAATATGGTGATGGGATTACGTTGATAAAATACATCAAGCGCCATTACCCTGACTTATCGATCATTGTCTTAACGATGAATAATAATCCAGCAATTTTAGGGTCTGTACTGGACCTTGATATTGAGGGGATTGTTCTTAAGCAGGGAGCTCCAACCGATCTTCCTAAGGCACTGGCTGCTTTACAAAAAGGCAAAAAGTACACTCCTGACTCTGTCGCCCGTCTTTTAGAGAAAATCAGCGCAGGCGGTTACGGTGATAAACGTCTTTCACCAAAAGAAAGTGAAGTGTTGCGTCTGTTTGCAGAGGGCTTCTTAGTTACCGAGATCGCACGGAAACTTAATCGCAGTATTAAAACGATTAGCAGCCAAAAGAAATCAGCAATGATGAAGTTAGGTGTTGATAATGATATCGCGTTACTCAACTACCTCTCTTCCGTCAGTAATTCCAGCATAGAAGAGTAATTAAATAGAGAGTAGAGGCAAGCTAGTCCTTTACTCTCTATTCGCTTTAGATAAGTACCTTCCAAGAGCCTGATGCAACTCTTCAAGAGTAATAGGCTTAGAAAGACAATCGTCCATCCCCGCCTCCCTACACTGTTGTTGCTCTTTTACTAAAGCGTTGGCAGTCAGCCCTATAATTGGATAGTTCTTTCCTTCACTACGTAATTGACGTGCCAACCCATAGCCATCTAGATTAGGCATATTGATATCAGTCAGAACGAGATCGATATCCCCGACTTTAAGTACTTCAAGGGCATCGAGCCCATCCTTCGCCGTGCGCGTTCGATATCCCAGCGTTGTTAATTGTTCACTGAGCAATAATCGGTTTATCGGATGATCATCCACGACCAATACTAGATGACCGGACTGATCATCGAGCGGTGGTAATACCCCCGGCGATGTGGTGTGAACCGATTGTGGAACACTTTCCAAAATAGTCATTAAGAGTTTTGGAAGTTCGTAAGCTTTTGCGGTCGAAGTGAGCCAATACCCCTCTGTAGTCCGAAGTGGTTTATCATTGTGTAAAGCAGAGAATACTACCCATTCTTGATTTTTTTGCCGATAGGACAATGATTTCAGATTATCAGCAATGACTATATCTGCTTTTTGCTCCGCTGTCGGGAGTTGATGCAATACCTCTAGCCCCAAGGAACGTAACCGACGAGCGATGTAGGCAGAGAAATAGTGATTATCGACTAATACTACTGCCGTTCTGCCACATAACTGTTCCGAAGTTTCTTGAAAACTTGCCTGCCAAATAGGAAGCCTTAAGGTAAATTCACTACCAATATCCAGTTCAGATAATACGGAAATGTCACCATCCATCATATTGATTAATTTTTCACAGATCGCAAGGCCCAAACCGGTTCCTTGGAAACTGCGCTGTACTTTCCCTTCTACTTGGAAAAAGGGATCAAACAATTGTTGGACATCACGTTGCCGAATACCAATACCGGTATCTCTTATCCTGATATGTAAATAACCTTGCTCACACCAAAGATGCAGTAAAATACCACCGGTGTGAGTGAATTTGATGGCGTTACTCAGTATATTAGAAATAACTTGCTGTAAGCGAATTGGGTCTCCAAACATCGTCTGCGGAACGTCTGCTTCAACCATACACCAAAGCGTTAATCGTTTACGGACCACCAAAGGCAAATAATTCATCTGCACATGAGAGAGCACTTCACTTGGTGAGAAGCTTACCGGCGTAATTTTAAGTTGCTCAGACTCAATCTTAGAAAAATCTAAAATATCATTAATAATTTTTAGTAAGAGTCCGGAAGAGTTATTCATGCCTCGTACTAAACTGCTAATACTTTCCGGTAGTTCACGGGTTTGTAATAAGTCTAAATTACCGATTATGCCATAAAGTGGCGTGCGCAATTCGTGACTCACGGTTGCCAAAAACATAGACTTAGATTGGCTCGCTTGTTCTGCACTATCAGCAATTTCTTGTAACGACTTCTCCATTAGTACCCGTGCACTCACATCGATAAGTACACAAATGGCCACATCTTCATTTCGATAACGGCTATGGACAAAACTCAATTGCAGATTCGTTTTCGAGGCGGTCAACACATCCATGAAGTTCACTTCTTGGCCTCTGATAATCTCGCCGATTCTCACCCTATCTTCAGGGGTCAAGACGTTCAAATAGTTATGCGCAAGCTCATTACTTAAAATATTACTGCCATCGCTAGTGCGCAAAATGCAGATGCCTACCGGGGCAGAGGCTACAATTTTACGGTTGAACTGTTCATGCTCTTCAAGGCGTAGTGCATTGTTGAAAGCTGGCACAAACATTCGCTTCTCAAACATCAACGTCAAACAGATTAAAAATAACCCTGTAAATAAGTTCAATAACAGAGTATTGAGTAACATGAGTCGCATCTGATCAAAAATAATGCTGGTAGGAACCAGATAGACCATATTGAAAGGTCCTGGGCTTAGACTATTTTTCAATGCGAGATAGCGGTAGTTATCGACATACCCGAACCACTGTTTACTACTCGGTAACGACGCGATAATAGGTTGTAATGACCAATCATTGTTGGCGAGTAATAATCGATTATTGCGGTCCGTAACAAAAGACTCCACCGGAATATTGCCTATCAATAGCCCATCGTCAAGCCGCAGATTTTGTTCAACGACAATCTCCGCAATTCGTTGATTTCCAGAATAGATAGGCATACTCATAAAAGTGCTGCCAGTAGCCCGCGCGGACCCACTCGCTATCCAATAGAGTGGATTACGTAAGGCTTCGTCGTTAGCACTTTGAAAGACGAGTTGGTGGTCTCGTAAAATACTTTTACTAGCAGCTTGCCCCAAACTGCTCTCGTTAAAAGTAAAGTTACCGGCACAACTACTCTGCTGGTCGACGAGATAGATATTACTGAGTTCATAGGTCGAGGCATACTGAGTATTCAGCACATGCAGGTATTGACTGAGCGTAGTCAGTACATTTTGCCAAGGGGAAAATACCTGCTGGCAGTTTGCACCGGCAGAAAGAGCGAAAACCTCGGCAGTATTGGTAGCGGGTGCGGGAGTCTCTACCGTCGATAACGCTTGCTCATCCTCTGGTAAAGTTGGCCTATTAAGTTGGTTTTCCGCAACATATTTGAGTCCGCGCGTCGCTTCAGCAAGGTGCGAGATATGTGATTGTATAGAGGAAAATGAACCGAATAACTGTTCACGAAGGCGGTTCTCTTTTTGGTGCAATACCTGTGTCAGGGTAAAGAGAGAGACTAAAATGCCTACTAACCAGATAGCCACGGCTAGCCCACGAAAAAGATAACGTGAAACGCGTAATGCGGTTCTAAATGAGACTAAATATTTCACGTTTAAGCGCTCTCATTGACATAATAGGCCATGGCAGGATTAAAAAAGGCATCTTACGATGCCTATTTTATTTATGGGGCGAGTTTATCACTCATCATCGATAACTTCATCGTCCTCGTTATCGACTTCAGGGGGTAAACTGTCTTCGCCTTCAGGAACAGAACCATCAATTGCGTCGAGTTCCTCTTCTGCAACAGGTTCAGCGACACGTTGTAATCCAACGACGTTCTCATCGTCGGCAGTGCGAATCAGGATAACACCTTGGGTGTTACGACCCACAATACTGACTTCGGAGACACGGGTTCTAACTAAAGTTCCTGCATCAGTGATCATCATAATCTGGTCACTATCAACAACTTGTACCGCACCAATCACCGGACCATTACGCTCAGTCACTTTAATCGAAATAACACCTTGGGTTGCCCGCGACTTAGTTGGATATTCTTGCGTTGCGGTACGCTTACCAAAACCGTTCTCCGTCACGGTCATGATAGCTCCTTCAGCATCAGGAATAATCAATGAGACGACTTGATCTTCTGGTGCTAATTTAATACCACGAACACCAGCTGCAGTACGGCCCATCGTTCTGACTGCTTGCTCAGAGAAACGAACGACTTTACCGGCAGCCGAGAATAACATCGCTTCATCTTCGCCTTTAGTTAAGGCAACGCCGATCAACGAGTCATCATCACGCAGGTTAATCGCAATGATCCCCGCACTTCTTGGACGGCTAAAGTCGGTCAGTGCCGTTTTCTTCACGGTACCGCTCGCCGTTGCCATAAAGACGTTGACCCCTTCTGCGTACTCTTTTACCGGCAGAATAGCGGTGATCCGCTCGTTCGCCTCAAGCGGCAATAGGTTGACGATCGGACGGCCCCGTGCGCCTCTGCTTGCCTCTGGTAACTGGTAAACCTTCATCCAGTAAAGGCGTCCTCGTGAAGAGAAACAGAGGATCGTATCGTGGGTGTTAGCCACCAGCAATCTATCAATAAAATCTTCGTCTTTAATGCGTGCTGCCGACTTACCTTTACCGCCACGGCGTTGCGCTTCGTAGTCTGATAATGGTTGATATTTGACATAACCTTGATGCGATAAGGTGACCACGACATCTTCTTGGTTAATCAAATCTTCGATATTAATATCCGCGCTGTTTGCGGTAATTTCAGTACGACGTTCGTCACCAAACTGTTCGCGCACGGCTTCCAGCTCTTCACGAATCACTTCCATTAGTCGCTCACCGCTACCAAGGATATGCAGAAGCTCGGCAATCTCTTCAAGTAACGCTTTGTACTCATCCAGCAGTTTTTCGTGCTCAAGACCAGTCAGCTTTTGTAGGCGCAAGTCAAGGATAGCTTGAGCTTGTTGCTCGGTGAGGAAATAAGTATCTCCACGAATACCGTATTGCTCTTCTAACCACTCCGGACGGGCTGCATCGTTGCCTGCTTTTTCAAGCATTGCGGCAACGTTACCTAATGCCCAGCCCTGCGCGATGAGTCCTGCTTTTGCTTCAGCAGGGGTTGGCGCGCGACGGATTAGCTCGATGATAGGATCGATATTCGCTAGCGCTATCGCTAAGCCTTCTAAGATGTGCGCACGGTCACGCGCTTTACGCAGTTCAAAAATGGTTCTGCGGGTCACCACTTCACGGCGGTGACGGACGAAGGCTTCGAGAATATCCTTCAGCGGCATAATTTTAGGTTGCCCTTGATGCAAGGCAACCATATTAATACCGAACGAGGTCTGTAATTGCGTCAGCGAGTAGAGGTTGTTTAAGACCACTTCACCCACGGCATCGCGTTTGATCTCGATAACGATACGCATACCGTCTTTATCAGATTCGTCACGCAATGCGCTAATCCCTTCGATTCGCTTGTCTTTAACTAACTCAGCGATTTTCTCAATTAAACGCGCTTTGTTAACTTGATAAGGGATCTCGTGGACAACAATCGTTTCGCGGCCAGTCTTGGCATCAGCCTGCACTTCACCACGGGCACGAATATAAATTTTACCACGGCCAGTGCGGTAAGCTTCTTCTATGCCACGACGTCCATTAATAATCGCCGCGGTCGGGAAGTCAGGTCCTGGAATATGTTCCATTAAGGCTTCTAACGAGATGTCGTTATCATCAATATAAGCCAAGGTACCGTTAATCACTTCCGTCATGTTATGGGGCGGAATATTGGTCGCCATACCGACAGCGATACCCGATGACCCATTCACTAATAGGTTAGGGACACGTGTAGGTAAGACATCAGGGATTAGTTCATTCCCATCATAGTTAGGAACGAAGTCTACGGTCTCTTTTTCGAGATCAGCGAGTAATTCATGGGTAATTTTCGCCATCCGCACTTCGGTATAACGCATCGCAGCAGCAGAGTCACCATCGATTGACCCAAAGTTACCTTGGCCATCGACCAACATATAACGTAGGGAGAATGGTTGCGCCATACGAACGATTGCATCATAGACTGCTGAATCACCGTGTGGGTGGTATTTACCGATAACGTCACCGACGACACGGGCAGATTTTTTGTATGGTTTATTCCAGTCGTTACTTAATTCGTTCATCGCGAATAACACGCGACGGTGAACAGGCTTCAATCCATCACGGACATCAGGTAACGCGCGGCCAACAATGACCGACATGGCATAATCGAGGTAAGAGGTTTTTAGCTCTTCCTCGATATTAACCGGTGTGATTTCTCTTGCAAGGTCGCTCATGGAGCCGCTATCCCTCTAGAATATTACCTAATATAAAGAACGGAATCATAACACATTTCACCTGTCAGGTGCACCTCTCAACAGCACTTACTCCACTTATCGTAATCCTTAGGTGATGAAGTGCGTTGAAGCGTTTATACTGAGCTGACATATCTTAGGAGTAAGTGTCGATGAGTGACCAATTTG
>Ga0157363_1002054_pt1 | contig 17429 bp, 11 predicted proteins | sample AttsexASBM1_FD_111477 | JGI IMG/M metagenome (GOLD analysis project Ga0157363, IMG submission 111477) | Fungus gardens microbial communities from leaf cutter ant in Ribeirão Preto, State of São Paulo, Brazil - Atta sexdens ASBM1 | ecosystem: Host-associated > Fungi > Mycelium > Unclassified ... | reverse complement strand
TAATACAAAGTCATCTACCTTATATACTAATCCTCATGGTCCGTGCTAACTACTGTGCACCCTACCCTAAATGACCATGAGTAATACATGAGGCCAACATGTGGTGTCCATGTTGTATGACGTTACTTTATTCTAGGACCTTCTACTTCATTCCCCCAAGTCTCGTGATCAGTCTTATGACTACGCCATCAAGTTGTGACTGATGTGACAGCATGACTGATAACCCCTAACCCGAGTTGTTCTAAAAATAGAAAATTAAAAGAAAAAGAAAAGAAAAGTAAAATAAATGAAAAGGAAAAATAAAATAAAGTCTACCGTCAACGATCTTGACAAGTAGGGAAATTTTTAGAAGGTTTAGAAATAGCTAAAGAGAACAAATCTGCAATGTCAAAGAGAGTGTCACTATGAACAGAATGAAATGGAAAGTTTGTGTCCCATAGACTGTCTCTAATGTTAAAATCTTCTATCATAATGATAACATTGTGAATGTTAGTCTCAATACTCTTAAGATACTTCAAGGCTGACTGAGAAGAATCCAAATAAACATTGATCAAGAAATGAATAGATCCTTGGTTGAAAAAGGAAATACATGAGATGTCTCTATGATTAAAAATGTTATTTTGCAAAGAAAAACAAAGATGGGAAATACAAATGTTAATGTAGGTCAAAACTCTTGGAGAGTTGGACTGATTAGCCATGGTCCTGGCAAAAGTAAGCCAGTTAGGGTGGTGAGGAACACTGTTATGACTGAAGTTCAAGTGTTAGGACTAAAGACAACTCTTGTATTAAGTAACACAAGAGAACTTGATAGAGAGCTCTTTACAAAGTAGTCTACCTTATATACCTATACAGATGGTCTGTGCTAATTACTATGCACCCTATCCTAAATGACCATGTGTGAAGCATGAGGTCAATATGTGGTGTACATACTGTATGATGTCACTTCTTCTAAAACCTTCTACCCCTTTTCCTATGTCTTGATCACTATCTCGTGATCTGTGACTGATCATCAACCCTAACCCTAAGTTCTATAAATAGAAGATATGAAAATAAATTGAAAAGAAAATGAAAATAAGAAAAGAAAATAAGGAAAAAACTAAGTCCACTTCTTGTAATCTTGACAAACACCAACTAGTTCTCTTTCTTCACAACTAGTGGAGCTTGGAATAGTCCATATGGTTGACCATGGAGGTTCTTGGATGAACATGATATCAAAAGCTAATTGGGTCTCTAGAATGGTATTGACAATTAGGTTGTTTTTTCAAACATTTTGAGAAAAAATTTTTAAAACATCACAAATCATTAAAAGATCTTGTTCATAGCTGAGTGAATTGATTTTGTCCTGTTTTCATGGATCTCAATATGTTTTTTGTTGTGCTATTCATGGTTGAACCTGTGTTTCCAGAATGGACAAAGGTTAGAGTCTACCTGATGGTCTCCCTGGCAGTTAGAGCATTTGAAAGCATGCAGACATGGTTTACCTTTTTTGGTTTCAGGGCATAGTGGGTTTGTTTTTTTGTTAGCTTTGCAGTACCACCCAAATTGACAATGGTTTTTGGATTTGTGAGGTCTGTTACACTTGACACACTTCGATCCTTGTATTCTACAAGACATGGTAGTGTGTTCCCATTTCTAACAATTTTTACATTGTGGAACACCAGGGTTCATGTTAGCTCCTCTGATTGTGGTGATATACTTTCCCACATTAAAGCACTGATTAATAAGGCTTTTGGCCTTACTCCTGTTTTGGACATTCCAGATATCAATCTAAATGATCAACATGTCCGACTTCAGAGAAACTTTGATAACTCATGGTTTTGAAGCAAGAATGACATTATCAAAAATTTGATTTTGCTTAATGATTTGCTTTACATTGCTAGAAGAGAGGTGTTCTTGAGATTTGTCATGGGGGAAATAAGGAATACCTATCATTTTCAAATAGGACTTAGATTGTGGGAGTTGATGTTGTCAACATTTTTTACATATTTTTCAATAATACATAAGTCTGATTGCACTGCAACCTTGTTGGTAACTACCATAACCCCTGTCATGTCTGAGCATATAAAGTCAACTAAAACTTCTGACTTCGAATTCCTTAATGACCGATTGATGTTAGTAACATAAAGAGAGCTGTTCTTCATGAACTTAGCAATGTTATCACTACCTATTGGAATGATAATCTGCTTTCTGGATGGTTCTTTGGTTGTCATTTGAATATGTGGTTTGGCCTTTGGATTACCATTGACAATGTTATGTATTTGGTCAAATTTCTTGCCATCAAGGGCTAGTGAGTTCTCTTTAATTTTGATGACCTTGGATGTGCTGATATCTTGCTTGGAAACCTGTATATATGATTTCAGGGGCTGTTTGGAAACATTGACTGGTCTAATGTTTTTGAAGTATTTGGAGATTTGATTAACCTCCTTCTGTGATTTGGTGGGGATTGGGAGTGGAATTTTCTTGATACTCACTAGGGTGGGTTTATTGATAGATTTATTGTTTCTGTTGGACGGAGTTGGAACTTTAAGAGTGAATTTCACTGAGATTCTTTGCCTAAGTGAGTTCAAATTTTTGTCAGCTATGAGCAAGTCCTATTTAGACTGATAAATAGAAGAGATGAGATTCCAAATAGCCTCTCCAATTTCTTTGAAATCTTCATGGTTGTTAGCCCTTGCTAGATCAATTTGCTTGTTGTTGATATATTTGGCTGTAAAGTTTAATGAATCCTTGATATACTTAGAATCTGATGCCAGGTATTCAATAGAACTATGTAACAAAATTGGATGGAAGTTGCTATCCCACAGATCGGGTTCCGTAGGAGCATTTGGATCATACAGAAGTTGAATATTGATGACTATGTCATCAGCACAAGGAGAATACAAAGTGGGATGCTCAATAGGAGCATGAAGAGAGCTTGAGGCAGAGTGCTCAATCGTAGCATGTCTATTCAACATGTTTCTGTTGGGGTCAGCTGCTATACTAACTTAAATTGTATTCTCCTGGGATGTCTCATAAGACAGCTGAGAGGAATCATCCTCCATTTTGACATCTTCAGTCATAGCATTGTTGAGTTCCATTCTTTTATGGTATGCAACAGAGGACTTGGTTGAGGACAAAGACAATGCCCCAGAATACTGTATTTTAGATGAAGAGATTCTACCTCTCACCTTGTCATAGTTGTCTAGGATATTTATCAGTGGAATGTCTATTCCTGTGTTGATTGAAGGTGACACAGTTGGTAAATTGAAGGCTTGTTAAGAATGCATATTTGAAAAAGAAGAAAAGAATTTATTCTCTAGATCTCTTATAGATGCTACCATACAAGATGGTGCTATAAGAGAAAAAGGGATGACAGTAACTTATGATGTTATCCTAAACCCTAACTAAGTTTTAAAATTGAAAATAAATTGAAAATAAGAAATAAAATAAAATAAAACTAAGTCTATCTTTTACAATTCTAACAATTTATAATTATGACATACTTACCTTAGTCTAAAGATTTTCTAAAGATTTTAAATATCCTCTACTAAGAGTCTAATACCTCTTTATTTATTACTTCTGCTCAAATAACAGTAGCTCTTTCTAACTCTTCTCTCTTTAAGAATATTACATTAGTATCTCTATCTTATATTATAAAGATATCTTCTGGTTCTAATATATTAGTAATCTAGATTAATATCTAGAACTTAAATAAACTCTAAAGGCAGAACTCTTATTAATTACTTATTTAACTTTGAGTAACATACTGTTACAGTCTAGAAGACTACTATACATTCTGGAGTTGCTTAGTATTACAATTGTTGATGCTAGAAACATCTAACATATCTATATCATACTCAAGGTACTAAATATCAAAAATGTGATAATCTATACAGAGTGGAGAACCACAGACTCTTAGCTTGGTATTGTAAGGTTAGTTCCAAGTCTAATCCTTCTAGAGAAACTACTGCAGCTAGTATACCTTATTTTTATAATTTTAAGTATTTAAACTACAAAGAGAACTATACTACTGATAACAACAAGTATTCATTCTAATGCCATCACTTTGACAAGCAATGACATGCTAACAATACCACTATTATGATGTGCTTAAACTCTTAGATTTTATTTTGATTTCCTTTTCTTTTTATCTATTTTTCTTAATTTGGTTTTACTTTTCTATTTCTTTTCTTTTTATTCTATTTCTTAGATAATGAAGAGACATATAACTGCAGTCACATGATGCATCACATGACATTATGTTATAGACACAGAACATAGGAGAAGAGACTAGAAGAATAATATCAAAGTATATGTATATAATATATTTATCTTATAATATATACATAGTACATATAGTGTAGAAATACATCAGGGACTTTTTTGTTGAGTTCTTCTATAATCTCTATAAGACTCTTATTCTATGAAACTACTTAGTATTCTATTGATTGTTTTTATTAGTGGTTGTCACAATAGCTACTGAGGTATACTCTGGATAAGTTAACAGAATATTTGCAAGAACTATATACTAGTGAACAGCCTTCTTGAAACACAGAAGATGTCAGAATCAAAAACAGTAGACTTAATATTTTTTATTTTCTTTCTAATTTTTATTTTATTTTTCAAACTTAGGGTTAGAGTTAGTATTATTATAATATTACACATAACTGTTACAAACTGTCATATGGCATGAATAGGTGTCACACATTGGTCACAAGTCACATAATCACATGGAACATGAAATATTATAAAAGGTTCTAGAATAAGATAACATTATACAGCATATTTTACATATGTTGATCTTAAGGAAAATGCATGGCCCTTTAGAGTAGGCTAAAGTTAGTATAGCACAAACTAGTAGTCTAGCATATATAAGGTAGACAATCTTGTACTTGGAACTCTATCAAGTTCTTTTATGATTATTCAATCCAAGATTCTTTCTTTTGACCCACTCTAAGATCTTAAGTTCATAACATTTATTAGACAAGAAGTCTATAGTAGTATAAAGGCTGTTAGAGTAGACATTTATAAGAAATTGACATCTCTCTCTGTTAAAGAAGAACAGAAGTTAAATGTCCCTGTGGTTGACTATATCTCTTCTAAGAGTAAAATAAAGTTTGAATAGCTTAGAGTAAATAAAACACATAACTCTAGATGTCTGCTCAGAGTTATATGAAAATCAGACCACCTGAGTCCAATCTAGATGAATAGAAGTACCAATAACTTTATTTCCTCCATAGGTTATAGTAGAAGATGCAAAGCAAATAAAATTCTAGGGAGATTTCTAAATAAATAGAATATCATATCTGTCAAGTTCAAGAACAGTGGACTTAGTTTTTTTATTTTCCTTCTCATTTTCATTTTCATTTCAATTTATTTTTCAATTTTCAATTTTTGGAATCTAGGGTTAGGGTTAGAATGACAATTGGTCATGCTGTCACACACCAGTCATATCACATGACACAGTCACAAATCACGAGATGATGGAAAGACATAGAAGGTTCTTGTTATGATCAATGCCTCCAGGATGCAGCATGGAGAAGGGCAAAGGGTATGACAACATGATCGGCTGTGCTGTAGTAGTCTTAGTCAGCACCTCATATAGTAGGTACTACAATCTTGCTTTATCCTAACAATCTCTTTATTGTATATACCTCATGTACTGTATATAGTTTCCTTATTTCACTCTTTGCTACTTAGTATATATAGCATAGATACTCTCCTGTATCCTTATGCTTTACCACTCGCAATCTATCCCTTAATCTTTCCTCAAGTCTTTGCCTAAGTGCAATCTGAGCTCTAGCTTAAGATCATAACAGTTCTAGAGAAGTGACATCATACAATGTGTGCAACACATGTTGACCTTATTCCTAACACATGGGCATTTAGGGTAGGCGGCACAGTAGTAAGCACAGACCATTAGATTAGGTATATAAGGTAGACGACTTTGTAAAGAGCTCTCTATCGAGTTCTCTTGTGTAAATCCTATACAAGGTTCTTTTCATTGATCAACACTAAGATCTTTGATTTGTAACAATATCAGTTCTTCTATTACAAACTCAAAATCTTAAAGTATGTCAAAAGTAAAAATCTTGAATTATATCTACTAACAAAAAACCTTAGAATTTAATAAGCTGGGTCAAATAGCACAAGTTGTCTGTAGTAGAGGATATTTGCTTTCAAGAGCAACCTTACAATAATCTTCCAGACTTGTGGAGTGCTATCTACCAGTCTTATAATGCTGCAGCTAATCATTCTATTGATCCCTCTATTTTAGATGAAATCTTTAACCAGGCCACTTGCTCTTGAGTACTGTTTTCAATGTTGGAGATGCAAAAGGTGCTTAAGGCCTGCTCTAATGTTTCTGCTCTAGGTTCTGACTATATTACTTAGCAGTATCTCAAGCTGATTCTTGTTAGTAAAACCTGTGTTATAGGTATTCTCTCTTTGGCCAATGCATGTTTATCACTATGAAATTGGCCTAGATACTTCAAGGAGTTATTTTCTGTCATTATATCTGAGCCAGGTAAATTTACTTATGATATCCCAAGATATTCAGGCCCATTGTTTTGCTTAATATACTTAGCAAGCTTATTGAGAAAATGATTGCTGGGTAACTTCAGTCTGATACTGTCAAACACAATATTCTTCATCTTAACCAGTTTAGAAGTATGGCCCAACAGTTCACTAAAGATACTGGTATTTCCCTCTTTGAACCACAGTATGCTTACTTTGATTCTTAGACACTTTGGATTTCCAAACTGTATTATGGACTTTTTCTTCTAACTATCTTATAAGTGGATCAACTCAGTACTCCTAGAACTTATTTCTTTCTAGTGCTTATGACACAAATGTAGGCATGGGATAAGGTTTTGCACTCTATATTGCATCTCTTATTCACATTTTTGAACTTAGAACTCAAGTTCTTAACTTAAATACTTCTATTCTCTCATTTGTTGATGATGGTCTTCTAATCTCTAAGGAAAAACATATAATAGAATATGACAAGTTAGAGATCTTTTATTTCTCTAGAGTACATAATAACTCTAACCCAGAGCTGGACCTCTCAGCAATTAGTACCCCTATCCTCAAGCCTAAAACATACTGGAGATACTTGGGCTTTTACTTTGATCATTATCTGTCCTTCATATTTACTACTACTCCACTAAAGCACTGTCTGCTGTTAAAGCAATAGGCATACTTGGAAATTTAACAAGAGACCTACTACCACTTTAGAAACAGCTTTTGTATTGCTTTTGTATTGTTTCTATTGCTACTTATGGTTTTTGGCTCTGGTTCTTTGCTAGAGTATATACTAAGACTTAGATATCACTTTTAACAGCTATATAATATAAGGCTGCTCTCTAGATCTTGGATGTATTTCACACCTTACCTACTGGTGAGATTGAGACTCTAGTAGGCCTTATTCCAATTCACCTTTATCTCAAAAAGCTGGTTAAGTGGTCTTGTCTCAGAACTGCTACTTGTTACAATCTTAAGTCCAAAAAGTTATACAAAATAAGAAATCTTGTATTGGGATTAACACAAGGGAACTCAATGGAGTTCTAGGTAGAAGATTGTTCACCTTATATATGCTAGACTACTAGTCTGTGCTACACTAACTTTAGCCTATCCTAAAGGGCCATGTATTTTCCTTAAGATTAATATATGCTATATGATATTATCTTGTTCCAGGACCTTCTATGATATTATATATGTCATGTGATTGTGTAACATGTGACATATGTGTGACATTTTGTGATAGCCATATATAATATTATGCTAATCCCTAATCCTAAGTCTAAGAAATAAAATAAAATTGGAAAGAAAAATAAAAAATGTCAAGTCTACTATCTTCAATTCTGATACTACTTTTTCTTAACAACATACACTGATGTCCTTACTTAGTGCTAGAAACTCAAAGAGTGCTAGTATTACAATTAAAAACTCAAAGTTAAGTTAATAAAGAAACTTTGTATTGGGCTAATACAAGAAAACTCAATAGAATTCCAAGTACAAAGTGTCTACCTTATATACACTTGGCTAATGGTCCATACTACACTGAATCTAGCCTATCCTAAAGAACATATACTACATACTATTAATATATAATATAATATTTGTTACAACCTTAAGCTAGAGCTCAGGTTGCACTTAGGCAAAGACTTGAGAGAAGATAAGGGAGAATAGAATTGGTAAAGTGTAAGGATACAGGATAGTATCTATGCTATATATATGACTAGAGAATGAAAAGTATCATATAGTCCATACAGCATATGAGTCAGATAATATGAGGTAGTCTGGAGAATGAAGCAAGGCTATAGCACCTACTGCATGAGGCACTGACTGAGACAACTATGGTGCAGCCGATCATGTCGTCATACCCTCTGCCCATCTCCATGATGCATCCTCGAGATATTGATCATAACAATATTATTATTTCAGAACCTTTTATATTCTTTTATGTGATATAATCATGTAACTGTGACATGTGACATATGGCAAATGTGTGACCATTTTTGACAGTCATGTATGATATCACACTAACCCCTAACCCTAAGTTCAAGTTAAGAAAATAAATAAAGTCTACTATCTTCAACTTTGATAGCTAGTCTTTACCTACAATCACTTTCTTTGTTAAATAACATCCAGTATACTTGTTTAAAAGGCCTTCTCTTAAATACTGAATTATCACTATTGTCAGAAATGAAAACAATAGACTTCAATTTCATTTTTTTTTATTTTTTATTTTTATTTTCTTTTGAATTATTTTATATTTTATATTTTTAGAACTCTAGGATTAGGGTTGGAGTGATGATGGGTCACACCATAACATTAGTCACATCAGATGGTGTGGTCACAACAATAATCATGGAACATAAGAGAAAGAAGTAGAAAATTCTAGAAGAAGTGACATCATACAGCATGAACACCACATACCTAACACATGGACATTTAGGGTAGGGTGCACAGTAGTTAGCACAGACCATCTGTATAGGTATATAAGGTAGCCTACTTTGTATAGAGCTCTTTATTGAGTTCTCTTGTGTTTTACTCTAATACAAGAGTTTTGTTCTTTTATCCAACTCTAAGGATTTAAGATCATAACAACTATTCAATTTTACTAAATATTTCAATCTCTCTAATGCAGAGACTACTCTAGGTTATAGGCTACTAAATAGTTTTCCTAATCATATTTCTTTCCATTCCTACAATTGTTCAAGCCTCAATAATTGCATAACCTATCTGAAGTTTCTTCCTTTTTCTCCACTCTTATTGTTATCACTAATACAAGTGCTACACCTTCTAGGAATATACAAGCAATTTCTGCTGTACATTTCTAGAGACTAGGCCACTAGATGTTGTCTTCAAATACTCTAGCTGGTAGAACAACTGCTCCTAATGCTAAGCTGTTTACTATAAGACTGAGAGTTTCCAAGACTACCAGTATGAATATTGAATATATTATTCTCATTACTAACTCTCTAAACTTGGCTAGGAGAGTAATAGACTCCTTAGTATATTCTGGACAAGTTGACTTACTTGTTGTCTGTTCTGCACTCATAATAATATAACTGATACTAGAGTTACTGCTAGACATTATCCAGCAAGTGTTCTCTCATGTCTAGATACAGAACTATCTTCAATTATCCTATAGTCTAGAGATGCTATTTTCTGACTCTAAAAGGCAAGAATTACAAACCTCTTCAACCTAGTTACTCCAAGAATGATAGTTGGCTCAATTACTTTGGCTAGCCAGTCACATTATATGCTAGAACAACTAGAGCCATTCTCAACTATACTTCTTTTGGAAAGTATAAACAATATCTTTTCTCTATAGAGTGCACCCAATATCTGTGTGGCTATTACTAGATAAAAATATATTAATATATTTTTGCAAACTGTTTTAGGTTTTTCATAGTCTCTTAATCAATCTATTTTTATCAATTGAGGATTTTGTCAATTTCTTGAAGGAGCATCCAAGCACTTTTGTCTTTCTCTTCAAGAATGACCTTCTACTTCTCCTGAGCCTCCATAAGTGCTCAATTGGTCTGCTTTTCTGTTTCTGTATATAGTTTCTCAGTCTTATCTCTCTCAGTTTCCTTTAACTCTGTATTCTCAATATGATAGGTTTGTGAACTTAAACATATAATTTGTTGGTTGGTTACAAGCAACCTTTATCTAGATTTCTCTTATTGATTTCTACTGACTCTAATAATATCTTTTTGTCTGTGAAGAGAGTTTCTGTTCTCTGAGGAAAAATTGTAGGCTACTTATAGTAGATAGTCTTCCATAGACTATGGCTGAGCAATATGTAATAAATTGTTGAACAAAAAAAAACAAGCTTATTGGATACTATATTTGCTAAGATTTGATTTTATCTTGAAGCATGTACCAGAAGCAAAGATGAGAAAGGCAAATAAACTAAGAAAAAGACTAGACTGGAAAGTAGGAATATAAAATAACAATAAAAACCAAAAATTAATTAAAGAAGAATGGATTTGTAATTTAGCAATAAAAAAATCTAAAGTAGATATAATAGAAAATATAAAAATAGTTAGAAGGAAAAACAAGAAAGTAGTTAGAATAGTAGAAAAGATAAAGAAGATAAGGGTTAAAGTATTGTAAGGGGATAAATAGCAGATAGAAGGAGAACTAGTATTGAAGAAGAAAAAGATGTATATAGCAAGAAATGAGAAGTTGAAAGTAGAGATAATCTGATTACAACTATGATATACTAATATCTGAATATGAAGGAAAATAGAAAATAATAGAGTTGGTGATAAGAAATTACTAGTGGCTAGAAGTAACAAAAGATGTTGGAAAATATGTAGATAGATATGATCTATATTAGAGAATAAAAAATAGAACAGAGACACTAGTTGTCAAGATTGAGAAAAGTGGACTTAGTCTCTTTTTATTTTTTGTTCTCATTTTCAGTTTTATTTTGATTTATTTTCCTTTTTCTATTTTTAGAACTTAGGGTTAGGGTTAAAACATGTGAACACAAGAAGAAAGGCATGAAAGAATAACATTGTACAATGTGTACAACACATGTTGGCCTTGAGACGCACACATGATAGTTTAGGGTAGGCTAGGAAGACTTAGCACGGACCAGGCACTTTAGTATATATAAAGCAGACAGATCCTGTGCAGAGTTCTCTATTGAGTTCTCTTGTGTTACCTCAATACAAGGTTACTTCTTGACCCAACTCTAAGGGTTTGAATTATAACACTAGTAGAGAAGTTGATAGTGAATAAAATACTGGAAAAGCTATGAACACATCTAATAGTAGACTTTATCACAAAGTTACTATTAGTAGGAAAGAATGTAATTTTGGTAGTTTGTGAAAGATTGTCTAAGATGGCACATTTTATAACAATAATAGTAAGAACAACATGTTATAACTCAAAACCCTTAGAATTGGATTATAAGGTAACCTTGTATTGGGTAACACAAGAAAACTCGATAGAGAACTCTGTACAGACTAGTCTACCTTTATATACTGAATCCTTATGGTCCGTGCTAGCTATTTCTAGCCTACCCTAAATGACCATGTGTTAGCCATGAGGTCTGCACATGATATGACATCATTCTTATAGAATCTTCTTCTGTGCCATGTGACCTATGCCATCATTAATCCTAACCCTAGGTGCAAGAGTAGAAAAGGAAAGATAAATCAAAAGGGAAATAGGAAATAGAAAGAAAAATGAAAAAGAACTAAGTCCACTTCTTGCATAACAGTGGAGAAATTAGTATGATTGTTTAGAGATATTATTACAAACTCAAGACCTTAAAGTTGGTTGAGAATAAGAGTTTTGTATTGGGTTAATACAAGAAAACTCTGTACAGAATTGTCTATCTTAAGGTTAATATATGTATATTATACTATATAATATTATTCCTTCCAGAATCTTCTACTGTTTTCTATTATAATACATGATTATATGAATATGTGACTGTGACTGAGTCATGTGATATGTGACAATATACAATAGTAACATGAAACATTATACTAAACTCTAACCCTAAGTTCCAAATAAAATAAAAATAAAAATAAAAATAAAATAGAGTCCATCATTTACAATTCTAATATATATAGAAGTTGTATAGATTACTAAAGAGTGTAATTTCAAACAGAGAACCACAGTTTTGTCAGAGTTGTGAATGATGAACTTAGAGTTATTTCATTTTCATTTCTTTTTATTCTCATTTTCTCATTTTCTTTTATTTTATTTTGGAGTTTCTTTTATTTTATTTTCTTTATTTCAAACTCAGATGAGAGTATGATATCATATCATATGTGATAGTTACACAAGTCACAAAACATAATGGAGACATGACATATGTCACAGGGTGGTCACATACATCACAGTCACAGTTATACAATCATGTAACACAGAGAAGGTCTTAAAAGATTCTAGAACAAATAACATTAATTCAGCATGACAACTACATGTTGGTCTTATGAAAAGCACATATACTTTATGGTAGGTTAGTTATAGTGTGTTCATGGACCATGGTCTATGGTATATAAGATAGACTACTTTGTACTTAAAACTCTATTAAGTTCTTTTATGTTATTTTGTTTTTACTTAAAGACTTAAGTCATAACAAGTTTGTAGTCAAGTTAACAAAGATAAAATGTTGGATATTGAAACAAAGCTGTTGATATCTTTTCACCTACAAAGAAATGAACAAACTAAATATATATAAACTAAGAATTAGAATAATATCTTTGGTTCTTTGTAGATCATAGGCAAAAGGATTATTAAGAATAGCTAGTAATAGCAGAATTTGCAGTAAACAATAAGATACATTCAGTAACTAAGATGTTTTCATTTATGGTAAATTATAATAGAGTTGAAGGTAAAAGCAAATATTAGGAGAGAAGGAAAAGTAGAGAAGGTGATGAAGTTTGCAAAGAAAATAAAGAAAATGCAGGAGAAAGCTAGAGTAGTGTTAGAAAAAGTACAAGAGAAGATGAAGTAGCAAGCAGATAAGAGAATAAAAGAAGCTAAGAAGTGGAAAAAGAGAGATAAGATGATGCTAAGCATAAAAGATTTAGTGTTCAAGGAAAGACTAGCAAAGAAATTAGTGGATTGATATGTTAGTCTATATATTATTAATGAGGTAGTATTTACTAACATAGTTAAATTACAACTACCAACTTCAATAATAATTCACCTAGATGTAAACATTAGTCAAGTAGTGAGATATAGAGAGTAAGTGGAGAGACAGAAGATAGAGGAAGTAAAACTAATAGAAGTAGATGGAGTAAAGGAATAGAAGGTACAAAAAATATCAAACAAAAGAAAAGTATGAAAATTTACAAAGTATTTGGTGTAATAGAAGAAGTTCACAGCAGAGAACAATATATAGGAAAGGGAGAAGGACTTGGAAAATACAAGTAAAGTAGTAGTAAAATTTGAGAGAAATTTGAGTGCAGAAGTAAGAAGATAAGAGAAGTTAGATATGGTAGAGGAAAGAGATTTTAGAAGAGAAGAACTACTAGAAAAGTATACAGTGAAAATATTATACAGATGGAATAATAGGAGATTTGAAGAGAAGTGTTTGAATAATATCAGAATTAAATACAATAGATTTAGTCTATTTTATTTTTATTTCTTATTTTTATTTTATATGTTTTACAAAAGAGCATAGAAGGTTCTAAAGTAATGATACCATACAATATGTTTATTATATAATCTTTAGAATAGATTGGATAAGAATTTTTCTCATTTTCTTTTATTTTATCTATTTTTTTAATTTTGGACTTAGATAAGGAGGTATGATGTAATAACTGAGGCAAAGACTTGAGTAGAGAAGGAATGAGTGATCAATTAGTAAAGCACAAAGATACAAAAGAGTATCTACTACTATATATACCTATTGATCTCAAGTAATATATATGGTAAAGATAAGAATATGAGTTAAGAAACATGAGAAAGTTTCTAATAGTATATGAGGTACTGACTCATCCTACACATTATTAACACATATGTTACAACTTAAGACTCAGAGTTAAAACTGAAAGGTAATCTTTGTTATGACTTAAAGACCTTAAAGTTGATCAATAAATAGAACCTTGTATTGGGTTAATACAAGAGAACTTAATAGAGAACTCTTTACCAGATTGTCTACCTTTTATACTAAAGACATATAGTCCATGCTATGTATATCTAGCCTACCCTAAACAGCCATGTGTATACCTCAAGGCCAATATACATTGTACATGTTGTATGACATCATCCTTTTTATGATTTTCTTCTTGTATCACATGATTAACCCTAACCCTAAGTACTAAAAAATGAGAATAAATAAAAATAAAAATAAAAATAAGAAAATAAGAAAAAACTAAGTTTCCTTCTTGTGATCTTGACAATTTTAGATTAGATAATCATAAGAAAACTTGATAGAGTTTCTTAATATAATATATCTATCTTATATACTAATAACTATTGATTTATGCTCTACTACTTTAGCCTACTCTAAATAACCATATATTACTCTTAAGATTAACATATATAAAATATACTATATAATATTATTGTTCTAGAACCTTCTATATTCTTCTATTATGATTACATGACTATGTAATTATTACTGTGACATGTGACTAGTTTGTAACAGTGGTGACCATAATATTATACTATAACCCTAACCCTAGATTCCAAAATAAAAAGTAAAAGAAAATTGAAAATACATAAAGTTCATTGTTTTTACTTTTAACAATATGGTATAGCTAATCATTAAGTAATAATAAAGATGAATTCCAATATCTATTGTCTATAAAGTAGCTATTTGTAGATTATAATATATCAATTATAATAACTTTGTTTTTATTTTATTTCTTTCTCATTTTAATTTTGATTTTTGTTTACTTGGAACTTAAGATTATAGTATGATATTATATATAACTATTACAACTGTTATATATTAGTTATATATTACAGTTACAATTATATAATCATATAATATGAGAAAAGAATATAGAAAAATCTAAAACAATAATACTATATAAGATATTTACCATATATTAATTTTATAAAATAATATATATTCTTTAAAATAGGTTAGATATGGTATAGTATGAACTATTAACCTAGTATATAGCTTTATACTAGAAAGTTCTCTTATATTAACCCTAATATAAAATTCTTTTTTTATTTTAACTTTGAAACTTTAGTTATAATACTAATCCCCTTATAAAATAAATAGTGTTATGGTAAACTCTTAAAAAACTATCCAATCTATTTACTAGATTTTCTAAGAAACATAATATAAGATTTATTGTTTAAAAGTATATTAGTAAGAGAATATAGTTATGAGTAATATTCTTTGTTTATTTTTATTATACTTTTAAATAGAGGATCAGGGCAAGGGGCTGGGATTCCTCCAAGAAGGGATCCTTTTGCAATGGAGGTAGATCGTGGAAGGAATTGTTATGTATGTGGAGGATTCGGGCACATGGCCTGCCATTGTAGGAATCAGGGACAAAGAGAAAGAGTGGTGGAGAATAGGAGAGTAGAATATGGAGGTGGAAGAATTGAGGAGATTCCGAACTTTGTAAATAATTTAAAAGAGGAAGAGAACCTAGAACTCCTCAACTAGGTTCTCAGAACAGATACAGTGTATTAGCTAATAAAATCAAAGCTGATGCATCTGAAAAGGAGGAGATTGAAGTAAGAAAAGTGGAAGGGAAAATGTTGAGAGAGGTAACAATAATAATTGGGTTGGAAAGATTAGATATGCAGGAAGGAATCACGGTGGAGGCGCTGCTAAATAGTGGGGCGACAGGGTTGGTCATGAGTTTGGAGTTTGCTGGAAAAAAAGGTTTTAAATTAAAAAAAATTGGAGAGACTGATGCAGGTAAGAAATGTGGATGGGTCTTTCAACAGAGAAGGACCAATAGAAAATACTGTGGAAGTAAATGTGTATTATAAGGGACACGTGGAAAGGATGGAGATTGATGTGATCGGAGAACAGAAATGGGGAGTAATCTTAGGAATGCCATGGCTAGCACGCCACAATCCTGAGATTGATTGGAGAATAGGAGAGGTTAAGATGACAAGGTGTCTGGTGGAATATGGGAAGCAGTAGAGGCCAGTACAAGGGAAGTCGGGATGGGAGAAACAGAAAGAAGAAGAAGTGAAGGAGGAAGCAGAGAAAAGGAAAGAGGAAAGAGGGAAAAAGAAGAAACAAAAGAAGGGAAAAATAGTAGAAGGAAGGAAAGTAGTGGAGGAGTGGGAGATATGGGATGAGAAGGAGGAAGCAGCAAAGTCAGAAGCGGAAGCAAAGAAGTTGGTGCCAGAGAAGTTCCATGAGTGGATAAAAGTGTTTGGGAAGAAGCAGTCAGAGAGGATGCCGACGAGGAAGTTATGGGACCATACGATAGATGTGAAGAAAGGGTTTGTACCGAGGAAGGGGAAGGTGTACCTATTGTTAAGAGAGGAGAGAGAGGAGGTGAGAGAATTTGTGAAGGAGCAATTAAGGAAGGGTTACATTCAGCCATCAAAGTCACCGCAAACAGCGCCAGTGTTCTTTGTAGGAAAGAAAGATGGCAAAAAGAGGATGGTACAAGACTACAAGTATCTAAATGAGTGGACGGTAAAGAATAATTATCCACTCCCTTTGATATCTGACGTTCTGGAGAATATTGGAACAAAGAAGTTGTTTACAAAGATGGATCTAAGATGGGGATATAACAACGTAAGGATCAAGGAGGGAGACGAGTGGAAAGCAGCGTTCACAACACCGGAAGGGTCGTTTGAACTGACTGTCATGTTTTTTGGGTTGACAAATTCCCCAGCAACTTTTCAAGTGATGATGAACAAATTGTTAAGGGATTTGATTAACACAGGAAAAGTAGCGGTCTTTATTGATGATGTGATAGTGGGAATGGAGACGGAAGTAGGACATGATGAGCTGGTAGCAGAGGTGATTAAGAGGCTGGAGAAGAATGATTTGTACGTGAAACCAGAGAAGTGTAAGTAGAAGGTAAAGGAGGTGGATTTTTTAGGTGTGGTAATAGGACCAGAGGGGATTAAGATGGAGAAGGAGAAAGTAAAAGGAGTCTTGGAGTGGCCAACACCAAAATGTGTCAAAGACGTTCAGAAGTTCTTAGGACTGGCAAATTACTACTGCCGGTTCATAAAAGGATTTGCAATGGTGGCAAGGCCATTACACAACTTAGTAAAAAAAGATAAAAAGTGGGAGTGGACAGAAAAGGAGGAAAAAGCATTTAAAGAGTTGTGTTATGAACTTATTCCTTAGGGTTGGAGATAAGAACAACTCTTATATTAGAGAAACACAAGAGAACTCAATAGAGTTCCTAGTACAAAGTAGTCTACCTTATATACTACTACTCATGGTCCATGCTCACTACTGTGCACCCTACCCTAATGACCATGTGTATATCATGAGGCCAACATGTGTTATCCTTGCT
>Ga0157363_1002053_pt1 | contig 17432 bp, 11 predicted proteins | sample AttsexASBM1_FD_111477 | JGI IMG/M metagenome (GOLD analysis project Ga0157363, IMG submission 111477) | Fungus gardens microbial communities from leaf cutter ant in Ribeirão Preto, State of São Paulo, Brazil - Atta sexdens ASBM1 | ecosystem: Host-associated > Fungi > Mycelium > Unclassified ... | reverse complement strand
TGGGAGAAAGTAGTGGCCAGCGATGGACAATACTTTGAATCATAAATGTATAACCAGTTTTTTACAATAAAACCTCGAATTTCGGAAAAAAACGGCGGAAGCAAAGTTGTACACCTAATATATTTGTACTGAGCCAGAAGATTTATTTGACTTAGATTTCCATTTGTTTATATAACCCAATAACTCAATATTTTTCAATGCGGTCAATGATGATGGTGTATTTTAATTTGAATCTGAAAAAGTGGCAGTTCGGAACTTTGCGTCGCGATATCTCTGCTTGTAGGGTATGTACAGAAAAAAATAAAAATTCTTTTAATATTCTTGAGACTTCCACGGATTCTTTCTATATAAAGATTGTGCGTTTCGCGGATTTTTTCCGTGTCCAGATCCATTCTTGGAATGCCAACGTTTCGTGAATCTTGCAATTCACTTCAGGGCGAGGAGCAGGGCTGATACTGAGCTGTCCCTCCGGGTTGTTTCTCTTTTATATATTATACGCTACTTGTTGGAATGAAGAGGGAAAGAAGAGAATTGTGGGGGGAGGGGTGGAGGAAATCGATCAATCTTCATTAACCGGGAGAATAATTTTCCATATTTTATGTTGTAGCCATTATCTCTGCAATGGGCAGTGGACTCTCCTATTTCTCCTGTAATCGCCAACATCTTTATGAAGCATTTTGAGAAAGAGGCCCTCAAAAAACCAGAAGTTTGGTTCTATTATGTAGACGATACATTCGTGATATGGAGACACGGCAGAGCCGAAATCCGTAAATTTCTTATTTTTTTCAACAATCAATATCCAAATATCCACTTCACTATAGACATAGAGGAAAACGGAAAACTCCCCTTCCTAGATGTTCTTGTCTCTAAGAAAGTTGATGGTACCTTTGGCCATTAAGTATACAGAAAACAACACACACAGATAGATAACTACATGCCGAGTCACACCACCCAGCACAAAAATAGTCTGCAATCAATTCACTTGTACATAGAGCTTTCACCATCTCTGACAAAGAACAGATACAACTCAATCACTTAAAAACAGCCTTACAGAAAAACGGACAAAAAAGACATAATCAAAACAATCAATAAACATGCAAACAAAACAACAGTTTCTGACACACAATCAAATGAGAGAATCCTATCCATTCTCCCATATGCCAAAGGAACAATAGATTGGATTGGCAGGATATTAAACAATCACAATATCCGAACTATCTTTAAAAGATAGAACCATCTAAAAAGATAGAACAGATCTTAAGAAATCCTAAAACTCAAAGACCTCTACTCAGCTCCGTAGGAATATACAAAATACCTTGTTCCTGCGGGCAAGTACACATTAGAGAAATTGGGAGAATGATCAACCTACGGAACATCTATATGATGTCAGGTTAAAATACGTCATGCAATCAGCACTATTAGAACATAACATCGAAACAGAACAAATACTGTTTGACAAAACAACACAATAGCCAACATACTTTCCAAGAAAGTATAGAGAAGCCATAGAGATACAAAAATACCTTAACAATCTAAATAGAGATGGCTACAAATAAAATATAGAAAAGTATTCTCCTGATTAATGAGAACTAATCGATTTCTCCTATCCCTCTCCCCACCCCCCACTCACAATTCTCTTCTTTCCCTCCATTACTCCAACAAGTAGCGTAATATATAAAAGGGGAACGACGCGGAGGAACAGCTCAGTATCAGGCTTCTCCTGATGAAGCAAATTGCAAGGTTCACAAAACGTTGGCATTCCAAAAATGGATCTGGACACGGAAGAAACCCGCGAAATGCATAAGCTTTCGTTTTTATATAAAAACTCTTTTATTATATATTTCGAGCGGTTGCAATTGATTGAGCACACTTAGAACTTGGTTGGTTTAAGTTATTGAGTTTCCGATAACCTCGATCTGACGCAATTTGCTGGTTCGCGTAAAGAAAACACATCCGTGTCTCATAGCTTAGCGCCGAAACATTACCAATGTCCAGATGGTATTACATACATTAAAATTCGTTGTTTTGCCCGTAGCTCATCTTAGTACATCTTTTAAAATTTTAATTATTTGAGCCATATTTTATTATGTATTGTGACGTGCAATTTTGGTCTATCACTGTCGAGAATCGTCGGCGGTGGAATCGCGCTCGGAGGGCGAGCGCGCATGCGAATGTGGGTTATTCCCATAATTATTTGTTCTTGTTTAATAATTTTTTCTCTGTTTGTTAAGATTTTTTTTTCTTTTAGTGATTAGTCTTGCAATTAGAATTAAAATCGCCACGGACCGCGCTCAATAGCTGCAATTTTCTTCTGTATTTATGCCGTCTCACTCACATTTGGGAGAAGACGGACTATTTCGCTAGGAAGAAAGGGACCTTATACTCACTGAAATGGTTTTTGAATTCAATGCTATTACTCCTCGATCTATTATAAAATAGGATTGACATAGACAATCATATTTATCGAAGAAAGAATATTTTAGTCGTAAATGAAAAATTCTTAACTTTTAAATTAAAATAACTTTTATACTATCCTATAAATTTTCTTGAAAAGATTAGATTGAAATTTGTAGCAATCTTATAATATTCTTAATATAAAAGTCCGATTTGAAGGAAATTTCATTCTTACGAAAAGAGTTTGTATAATATCAGGAATCTTACATTCTCGATTCAAGATCGTTTTTGTGATGAAAAGAAGGTTTTTAGCAAAAGCACAGATATTATATGTTCAATGTTTTATTATGTATGATAATTAAAATAAACAAACATATATTTATATATTTATAACACTTACAAAATGCACACATAATAGCTATACTTATAGAGAACTTTTAATGATATAATTATTATTATATTATAATATTCAGACGCAATAAAAATTATAAACAATATCTCCTTAAAAAGTCAATAAAGAAACGAAATGGAACTAATTATTTATCATTAGCAGTAATTCTGATGTTAGTCGCTGTATGGACAGCTAGATCTTGAAGTTTTAAATAACATCAATCTTCAGTAAAATTAATTTCATAAGCATAGAAATGAGTATTAAAATTTACAGTAGAGTTTTTTAAGTAAAAAATACACAGTATTATCTTCGGATATAGATATTATATGAATATAGCCAAATTGAAGATTTTTACTTCTTTCTCATTTTGTAATAACCAACATACCATTCTCTCTTATATCATTCTCATAATGAGAATTAATTTTAATCCATTTAACAATATTTCATTTTGTAAAACATATATTTTCAGAAAATAACAGAGTTTAGAAAACTTTTTCACCTCAGTTATACTGTGACATTCTATACAAATGAAAATGATATTTTTAAAGATAAATCTCTCTCAGCCAATAATCAACAATAAAATTTAAGTTGATGTCTTTTAGCAGAATAAGGTAAATTGATTCTATTTGCTGATGATAAACAGTTTGTTTACCTTCTCTATGTTTAGCTTCCATTCTAATACATGATAGTGGCTCAAGAGAACCTATTTCAGAAATAATATCTGGATAATGGATATTAAGGTGCGTCAGAATTTTATCAGATAAATTCAAATAGAGTAAATGATGTTGTTTTATAAGATCTTTTAATAATGGAATACTGTAATGGATATAGAAGACGTAATTAATATTAGAGTAATAAAAAGAAATCCATTATTTTTGCATTGAATGGAAAAATAATGGATTTCTTTTTACTACACCTAATATATCAATGATATGACGAGCAGTTTGATATAATTTCCAAATGTCAGTGTCATTGTCAGAAATGATATGATCAACCATTATGCTAAATAACGAATAAAACAACGCATTTCATTGGCTAAGAAGGCCAATTTAATTTGATTACGATCATTAGTTATGAGAGGAGATTTATTACGCTGTTCCGAAAGACCAATAAAAGCCTTGAATTAAATTATTTAAAGTGTCTATGTCAAACCTTTTTCTTTGTATTAAAATGTTAATTACACAAGTCATCGTTTGTTTCCATACTTCCTCATCTAAGTCGTGCATAATGTATAAGTGAATATTTTCAACAATATGGAAATTTTTCAATTTATTGAAAATACATTCGGATTTAATATCAAGTATGAGTATTATCATCAGATCAGCATTATAATTTATAACATTTCGACATTAATGGATTTGAAACAGTTTGTTTTTGCATAACTGTCTTATGCTCTTTGCATATGCGACAATAATAATTTGCTGAAAAATTGTCTACGTAACCCAAATTATACTGTTAACACCTAAATTATCCTCTATAAAAAGACACACAGCAAAATAAACTCGAATAATCTCATTTCCTGCTACAACGATTATGCCAATATCTTCTAAATATTTTAATTCATTTAAAACTTTCCGAAAAATATTTGCATTTCCAAAGGCTTTATCAGTCGAATGAAAAAGATTGACAAGAAATATATTTTCAAGCGATGACTGATATTCTAATGGAAAACAGGCAATTTTGCAATAAATAGCTCCCAATTTGTGCACTTCAATATGAGTTCCTAATTCTTTATTTGTTTCGTAATCATTGAAATATAAAATTAAAGGTAATACTACTTTATCACGAAATTTAGGAGCGATATTTTCTTTCCAAAGCTTGCCTTGAATAATATTACAAAGTGTATCTGAACTAATATCTTCAAGTGTTTTTATATAATCCAAAATTGTTTTCCAAACATTTGGTAATTCAAGAAACTTTCAGTACTGAACGAAGAGGAATAAATTGTCCATTAATAAGAGATGATACAATTGCAATTTCTCCATTAAAATTCTTTTCATCTAAAGTAGTTCCTATTATTACATATGTTTCAGGCTTAATAAATGATTTACAAGATTCAAACTGTTTTATATGCGAATAATGACTTTCAAATTCATTAAACATATTTTGACATGAATCGAACATTCTTGTTATTTTATTTCATGAAGATAAATTTCTTTTTGCATTCTGGCTTTATCTAATAATTCTAAAACATGTTTCTTTAAAATCATTAAAAATCCAGCTCCTAAGAGAGTTTTGTGACAATCAATAACTTGTTGAATTTCATTTTCAGTCAATGAAAAGCTATCATACATGAAGCAACATAGGTAATAATAACATTTGTTAAAGTCTAATGAAAATCGTTATTGTTGATTTCACAAAGTTAAACACGAGAATCAGAAATGCTCTTATTTCTTTTACAGTTATATGATTCCATAGGACTTGTATTATCATCATTTGAATCTTGTGAAACATGAGAAAAAATACACTCTTCTTGCATATTTAGACATTTTGATTCATGGCCTTTAATATGTTTATAAGCTGATCAATTGTTAAAAACTCTTAAACAATTGCACCAACATATTAATCTTTTCCGAGCAATTTCATTTGAATGAAAGAATCGTATATGATCAAGAACAGCTTCTGCTACATTATATTTTTTGTTACAAGCAAAGCACTTAAACATGTTTAAAATAAATATATAATCTCAAAATATTATAGTATTAAATGTGGACGGATTTTACACTATTGATCATATTAACAAAACAAAACGCCAGTATGGAACTCTATTACTTATATTATATATTATGATCGTAGTTTATAATAAGTAAAAAAATAATATATAATATATATTATTTTTTTTTATTATATAAACTTATATTATAGAAACTTACTTAAACTTAATATAATATGTTATCTTAATATTATGTTATAGCAGCTAATAATAAATGAAAAAAGTTCTTTTTTATAAGGATATTAAAGATTTAGAGTGCTATTTTCAATCAACTGATAAGTGTAGTTACATTTGTAACTGATTGTTCGCCTACCAAGTAAATATCATACAAAGCTCTCTGAATGAATAACCATATATGATATGCTTCAATTTAGTATTCAGCGTCAAAAGCAAAAAATGACATAAAACAAATGTCAACAGCAGAACACTTCCTACTTTCCATAATTTATTGTTGATGCAAACATATGCAGCAGTGACTGAATTTTTCACATTTCCGACAATAATTATGTAAAGCTGAAGTAGCACTCATGGAGGTATAATAATCATTCCGTCTTTTCATAATATGTTTTCATTCAATACATCACCGCCAAGCTATAATAATAAACACAAAATTATCAGTTTGCAACAAAGAAATAAAAGTAACAAAATAATAGAACAAAAAAAAAAGTTTTATATACTTACAACTACTTTTTAGAATAAAAGCTTCTCTTGCTTCTTCCACTGATGGCTTTAACAACTTCTTTCCAACTTTTATTCTGCCACTTGGCTTACATATAAGAAGTATAACAAAATATAATCTCTAACATCTGCAGAGGAAATTAAAAAACTAAAATAAATATAAATTTAAATATATAAATATAAATATAAATATAATATATAAATATAATATATAAATATAAAAATAAATGTAACATTTTTATAAAAACAATAATTTCTATACACAGTAAAAAAGCATATGTATATATTGTATTAAAAATGATTCATTCTAGTGCTATATTAGAATTTTGTAAAATTTTTAACATAGCATCCAAGTATTAATTTAATATAATATGGTTATTATTTGAATATTTTATGTTAAATTGATATTCATTTCTTAATGTTAAAATAACACAATTTATGAGTAAGCAAATAACAAAAAAATAATATATTTTGAAACATAAATTCTAACAAAAATGAATTAAGTATGTTTACTGAAGAAGTATGTTTTCTAATTTGTTTACAAATTGTATAAATCTTACACTTTTTTTAATATAATTTTAATTTAATTTTACGTATTACTTTTTAACATATTTATCTTGTGTTAAATTAATACAAAAATTTGAGTGAACTATTTGGGATATGTGTACATGTTAAAATTTCTATGCTATCAATCATTATCATATCAAATTTTCTTTAAAAAAAAAAGTTATCTACATTTTCTAACTTATATTTATCATCAGATCATTCTTCTGCAAATAAGATACAAAATCTTTAACATCATTATAATGTATAATGTCATCTTGTAATATAATATTACAAGCTGTTGTAATTTTTTACTGATTGAAGATCATTTTACCAAGATATTATTCTGCTTGTCTTTTAAACAAGCATATTTATCAATGATGTAAGGAATTAAAATCATCCAAAATCTGATAATGGCAAAAATAATTATTAGATTAATACATATCTCATAAATGAGGATAATAATCATGCAAGAAATTTACAAAAACATACTAATTTGTAAGCTTGTTGTAAAATATTTAACCACTGATCAATATATTATTGAATAGAAATCTTCCGATTGGTTATAAGATTTTTAAGACGAACTTTTTGGCATATCTTCCAATTTTCAATAACATGTTCAAATGGCTTTTTATTTCTTTTAAGCATTTCTTTTCTTCTTGTGCAGCTTTTATTTCGTTCGGCAAAATATCTGAAAGAATCTCGCATAAATATGCAATTTAAATTATTTCAGAATAAAAATGTACAAAATATTATTTATCTTCAACAGAAAGAATCGAAACATTTTGTATTTTCTTTTTCGAAGGTGAAATTGCTCCTTTTTTGCACAGTCAAAATTTAATATTTTTCACTTTTATAGGCAATTTACCTTTAGCTAATGGCTGCTTTTCTCCTTCTGTTTTAGGAGATACATAATATGTTGATGTCTAGAAAATAATAAAATGTATCTAGCATTTAATAAAATATTCATAACAAATTGGTTCTAGATATTTTTCAGGAAAGAAATCACGACATATGGAATTATAAATAAAATTTAGTAGTGTTTTAGGAGAAATATGTTGATGTCTAGAAAATAATAAAATGTATCTAGCATTTAATAAAAAATTCATAACAATTGGTTCTAGATATTTTTCAGGAAAGAAATCACGACATATGGAATTATAAATAAAATTTAGTACAGTTTGTCATATACAAAGAATGCTGATTTTTAATATTCTATCTATTATTACCTCTTTTGTGAGAAATTAGTCAAATTTTACTTGCGAGTATTTTGTAATGCTGTGGACTGAAATAAATATTAAAAAATTTAGAATATGAAATTAATAAAGTAAAAATTAAATGAAATCATATCAATTTATAAATAAGTAAATAAAACAACTCAGTTATCTGGAGCAGCCACCTAATAACAGTTTCTACAAGGATTTTTCGATCATTTTCAGTTAGTGTGCCTGATTTTGAGTATTCAACAAGCATACCATTAATTTTGGTATCTGATTTCAGCAACTTATATAGATGACATTTAAAAACAAAATTAAAAAACATGTTTATTATATTAAAAAATATTATATTAAAAAACATGGTTATTATATTATAACTACTTAAAAATGTATACTGATCAGTAAATTATTGAATAATTTTGTACCAATTTACTTAAAATTTACTTAAAAAAATTAAAAGTACTTAAGGGTACAAAATTATTCAATTTTCTGAATATACATCATTTTCTTAATATACATCAATAGATGAAATGACACATGGAAATAAACTTTCTGATTAGAATTAAATAAAAGTTAACTTTCTAACTCACTTCCAACATAAAAGCTTTACTATTTATAAATATATATTTATAAATATATATATTTATAAATATATATACACATTACTACTTCTTCTATTTTAGTTGAAGCTTTTATGTTATTTCGTCGTTTACTGCCTATTTTGGATTTGGATCAAGCTATGGTTTATGAGTATCTTGTTGATTATGATAAAGTCTTGCTCTTGCAGATTAGGTATAATTAACAACTCATCATTGAATGAATTTGAATGAATTTCCAATATTTTATTGTATTTAATTGCAAAAGATCTTGGCTTTTGAATTAATATGACTTTGCACTAATGATGTATCAGATATATCCACATACGAATAAGTATGTGAAGTATTGATTATCTTCAAAAAGAAAAAGTGTAAATATATATGTATGCGTTTATATAAATCTTCTTTTTATTATATAATCGTATCTATTAAATAAATCGAATAAAATAACTTTAATAATAAAACTTATGAAAAATAAGAATTCCTGGTGAAAATTTTTTCTCAGAATTTTTACGAATTAGATCACTTTTTATAAATACTAAGAAAATCTGTACATTTTCTTAGAATTTTTCATATATGTGACTTTTAAAATATTTTAAGATTTCTAATTCTATAATTTCTGAAAAAATATTTAAATTTTTTAAAATTTTATCAGATTCCAATTATAAAATGAGAAATCTTAGAAAACGTTTCAGAATTAACATATATAAAAAATTTCAGAAAAGACTTTGTGAGCATTTTTAAAGACTGTTCCAATTTTATATTTAAAAAAATCTGAAAAATTGAAATGTTACAGTTATTTATAAATTCTGAAAATTTCTGAAATTTAAAATCTGAAAAAATATATATGAAAAATTCTAAGAAAAATTTTCAAGAAGGACGAAACAGCAGAAACAAGAAGAAAGGAGAAAGATAAAGAAAGTAAACAAGTATGCAAGTATAAATCAAAAGAAAACTAAAAAATAAAAAAGTATAAAAATTAATTTTGTAGTTATTTTTTATTTTTATTTCATAATTAATTAAAAGAATAGTATGAAATAAAATTAAATATCTCTTCTAATATCATAGGATGAAATTAAAGTTTATTGAAATTAAAATTTATTAGTGTTTGGCAATGATAAAGATGTTGATGATGATGTGCAAGAAAATGATGTAAAAAATGCTGAATAATCTCCTATAAAATTAATGAATTAATATATCAAGTTATATAATTTGCAGCTGGCACTGATTACAATGATATGTCTAATCGATTGATAATGTTGAATAATGAATAATATTAAAAATTAATCATATACACATATATCTCAAAAATAATCTTACATATTTTTAATTATGAAGAAACATATATTTAATTTAGCACATTTGATCAAATAACATGAATACAAAATGTAATCTTTTCAGACATCACAGTAATATGTATAAAAGTATATATAATAAAATATTTATATTCGTATAACAAATTATTAAATTTTAGATATACAGAACATTATTTCAATAAAAAATTATAATATTTAGTCAAATATAAATGGATATTATGCTATTATGCTTCAATATATCCAAAAGGCAAAAAAGAGCATGCTTACAAGATTATTTGAAACTATAAAAGAAGTGAACTTGTTCATAAACTTTAACTGATCCCCTATGGTGAAAAGTGGAATGGAAAATAATATAGGAATTTGACTTGAGATTAAATTAAAAAATGTATCAATATCCACATCGTTGCCTAAAACAGAGGAAGAAATCTTAAATTAAAACAAATAAAACTGACACAAATAAGATTATAGAAATTCATAATATTAATAAAAATAGTAAATAGAATTAAAATAAACAGAGTAGTAAATAGAGTTAAATTAATATGTATTTTGTTTAAATTAATATATATTATTAAAAAATTTGAACACTGATTATGTAATTATTCTTTAGGTGAGAAGCATGAAATGTAAAAAAATTTTTTCATTAACTTCAATGATAACGATTTTCGCTTTTCATGTTTCTTTCCCCTTAGGAAAAAAGATAAGCAAATAAATGATCTTGAGTCTTTGACTACACACATATTCGCATAAGAATACCAATTGATACTGTCACACCAAAATTGTCTCAAATATATTAATTGACTGCAATATAATTGCGAAAGAAGAGTTTGTTTCTGTTGTTACAACACTTACAACTTTATTACAATAAAAATTTTAAATGGAAAGCAGCAGCTAATCAGACAATTCGACAAAATTCATCAGAGAAAATAATTAATTCTAACTTAATTAAGCATTTAATTATTAGCAATTAATAATTACGATCACAATTCCATACATATATACAATATACATATATATTGTGTGTATATATATTTATAGTATTTATAGTATCTACAAATATGTACATATACAAATATGTATATAAAAGGTAAATGTAACCGAACATATATCTAATGTCCAAATATTTACAAAAAACTTTGTTTATATTATTATTAATCTCAAATGTTTTTTTAAATATAATATAATTTAATTATACTCTCTCTTCTCTTTCTCTTCTAAATACAATTAAAGTATAATGTTGTAATAAAAGCATTTACGATTAATAGTAATAAATTTTGTATGTCTAGATTTAGACTGCTTTCCTTTTAGGAGATAGGAGTCGACATAAATGTCATTCTATTATTGTTATTCATTAAAGAAAAAGAATAAAACGACGTTTGTGTCGATTATGTAGCCTTAAGTATATATGAAGACACAAATGTCTAGCCATGCTTTTTCATGTCTTCTTGTTCCTTCTCATCCTTTTTTCTCATTTCTTCTTATGCCTTCTCTATACACGTGCAATTTCAGAAAGCTTATGTTCTTATGTGTATATACATGTCTGATCACTGGAACGTTTACCTTTATACGAATATACTTACTTGCGAAATGAGATGAAACATCTCAATACTTTGAAGTATTTCTTGTAGGTTTATAAATTTTGGATCCATTATGCACTGATCAGCACTGATAAACAAGTACTTAAACACATAATAAACATGAAATTAAACAATACCATTCGTTCGTATATTGCGTATACGGTGTCGCCACAGTTTCATATCAAATGATAACGCATGATCTTTGTGATCATGCGCATCATGCGTAAACGGAACGCACCTTATGGCGCGCGGCGTGAGTTATGGCGTTATAGTGGCGTCGATAATGATGTATTCTAAAGAATTCTAAGAATATATAAACTTGAAATTAGATGTGTTACACTTGTCTTAAGATAATAAGTCAATCTTATATAATTCGAGAGAGAAGAATAAGAATTATTGATTCAATTTTAATATTAATTTAATTTTATATTGCATCAAATCGAGATAAGAGAGATAAGAAATATGTCAAGAATATTTTTTGTTTCGTTATAGAAATTCTTTCTGTGAAAAATTCTACTCTGCAAGGCCATCCACCCGGGAATCCGGACACGCAGGTCGTATTATTTTCATATATTTGCTGTATAATCCGTTGCTACTTTGAGCATTATTACACCGTATATTCCTTGCAGAGTCCACGACGGAAGGCAAGAATTCCCAGCCATCAGAAGAACGGACCATCGGAGACATATCGTCCCTGACGTAGAATCGGTGGAGGAGCTATTAGGACATCTCACGCCAACACAAGGAAATTGGGGGCCATAGGCGAAAAGGAAGTCCTTGGAGAATTGTATTATGCGTTCTAAAGCGCAAGGATTCGAGGCCGCGAGGACTACAGCACGTGTGACTGACGGGAGTCAATCGGCGTGTCGGCCCTCTGAGGGGGGGAAGGGGGGGGGCAAAGCGAACGGCCTGCATGAATACGCAAGGAGTTCCCGAGCCTCATTCGTTCTGTGGCTGAGTCGATAGATGTACGAGGACATGCGACTTCACTATCGATGAGCATTCCTGAGATTTAGAGTATCACTGCTGAGAGAAAGCTGTCGCGAGGGATTGCTAAAGGATCTTGCATCAGAGGATGAGATGAGCATCGCCATCGTTATTATAAAGCTACCGATTGTCTTTACTATAAAGCTGCTCCGGGTTCGTAGTTTCGGACGGATTGCACGTGGAAAAGCTTGCGTCACGGAAGAATTGGCATATGACGTACGACTATTTACCGTCTCTTGGAGATACGATAATAAGTTGTACATCATATGTGAAAGCTTGTGCTCAGCTCAACTTACTTACGTCTATCTTAGGTCTAAATAAATATTACGACAATTCTTGTGCTCAGAGATCCGAAAGCGGCCGGTTTAATGGTCATTGTAGAGTTGTGAAATTGCGAGATACGTACCGTCCTCTCCCGACTAGAATTTGTGTCAGATTAACCTTATAAGTTATAAAGACCCAGTTTGATTGACATAAGGTAATCCTAAATAAGAATTTCTAACAAGGTTCTCATCAAATTTGAATACGGTTGACCTTTATAAGGTATGTTATAAGGACCTGGTTTTTGATTAATCTAAGATAATCCTGAATAAAGTATACAATATATATATATATATATAAGGTTCTCATAAGTTTGAATATGGTTGACCTCGTTTCTAGTACGCAGCCACGCCACGAGATGGACGGATTACTCGTAAGAAGAAAACGTCCACAAGTTCTATAAGTATGCAAGTCAATTTGGATCTTCTAAAGATTATAAAGTTCTTTCAGAGTATGCCTCCTGGACCTCTGAAATATATGTTTTTTTGCTTCTTTTGGAATGTGATGTTATCCGACTAGAAATTTATCCAAGGATTTTAGGAAATCTTGATTAGGTTGATCTTATTTCGTTGACCTTATTTTAGATCTTGATAAGATAAATTCATCGGGACCTGAGTCAGTCATCATGTAACGCAGCACAGTAGTTAGATCCTCATCCGGATAGCCTCACCTGGTTTTGACTTGTTAAAATCCCTGGATAAATTTTTAGTCGGGCTCAAGCATTGTGATTAGGTGAAATATTAATTTTCGAGTCGCGCTCGCTTCTCTTGCCATAGTCGAGTCATTTTAGATTTTTTAAATTGTATCGTTTGTGTAGCGCCGAAATGATTATTGTGACTGTGTTGCGCTTTCAGGTTAGCGTTCGGTTTCACATCGGCGTTACCCTCCCGGATAACGTGCAATACTTCGGGTGCGAGTTTTTGCACGCTGTCGAGAGATCTTGTGAATAATTGGTCGCCATTGATCAGTCACCTTCTAAAGCGACAATAGAAAAAAGTTAAAGCTTGTAATCAAAAATACAGAATCGCCCAGCATAGAAGTAAATCGTTGTTGTCTTTTATGATTATATTTCGAGTCCAGTGGAAAGAGCGAAGCTCCGGAGATTGAATGTAGAACGGTTTGCTAAAAATAATTGTTTTTTATTTCTTTATCGCATGTGCAATTCTTGCAGTTTACCTCCCTCGCTCCAACAATTTTTTCACTTTTAACGACCCAACTGTCGCGAATTTAGGACGAGTGAAAATAGAAGAGATTATTGAATGAGTGGCACGCTCTTTCGTGGCGCCTAATTTATTTAGCAAGAAACTCTGATATTTGTGGAAAACCCACCTAGCTGTTAAGATATTACGTTTTCGAGTGTTAAAAGTATTGTTAAATCAGAGGAGATCAAGGAGCACGCAACGAAGTGCCGCTCGTGAGCAGTTACAGTATATCATTATAATTTTTAATAATTAATAATATAGAAAGTTTTTCTTCCTTATTTAAATGATTTAATTGTAGACTTTTCTTTAATATTTTTAATCTGTCCATTAAGTTATTTGAGATCACCGGATTTATTACGTATGTAGAACTGTCCCTTGGGCTCGTGTCAATTAACACTGGCTCTACATTAAACATCTCAATATTCAATTCTTCCTCTGTCATATTAATTAAACTACATATGTGCGTTACCATTGTTTATGTTTACAATCCTATTCACAAGAACACAAACATCCTACATTATTTCTTATTGATTTATTAATCCAATATAAATATTATTTTGATTAGTTTTAATTACACATGAGCACATGCTCCTAGCTTGTCCGATTATTAAATTACTGTATTCTAATATATTTTATTATTCCGGATTGTAATCGTTTATTTTTCAAAATCTATTTTCGCATTTTCAAAGCGTAGAAAGGTTGAATTTATAATGCCTTCTTTTAATGAAAATTTACTCGCTACTACGTGATATTCGTGAATGCCGTTTTCTGAATTTAAATATGATTCCGAATTTAAATATGCTTCTATATTTCAACTTTATTATCTTGATATACTAACGTGTCGTGGAATTAAGTATTTGCCTTTATAATATAATATTTATGTCGGTTCCCATGTTTAACAAGAATTCTCTGTTAAGTTTCTGAGTTCGTTGAACGGAATAGAGACATTTCGGGAATTTGTTCCCGAACTCTGATTATATATGTTCGAATTCCGGTTTTATCTGATAAACTGGATTTGCGCGCTTTTCGTTTTTGGCCTTGATAGTTTAAACTTTGATTAGGTTGAGTACTATTTTGTTTAATTATTGGTGAATTATTTGGATTGTAACAATTGTTATATTGGGATACAAATTAGTTCGATCCGTTCAAAAATGCATTTATTTCAAAATAAAATGAATGAACAGATCAATTAAAGTATTGTCCATCGCTGCCTACTATTTTTTCTCATCTCTCAGGCAATTTTCGAATTCTATCTCGAAAAAATGACTCGTCTTTGGCGATCCAATTTTGGAGCCAATTTTCGATTTCTGCGAAAGAAGTGAACCGGTGACTTGCTGCATCCTTCGGAACAACCAGTAATCAGAAGGAGCAATGTCCGGAGAATACGACGGATGCGGTAAAACATCTCATTTGAGCGTTTCCAAAATTCCAAATATTTTTTTATGATTTTAGCGACATGAGCGTTGTTATGAAGAAGAATAACTTTATCATGTCTTTGCTCATAATCCGGCCGTTTTTCTTGCAATGCACAGCTTAAACGAATCAATTGTAGCCCGTAATGGAATCACCAGGTTTCAGCAGCTCATAGTAAACAAGATCTTTTTGGTCCCACCAGATACAGAGCATGATCTTCGAACCATGAATATCCGTGATGTCGATGGCAACGATTGACTAGGCTTAGCGTAGTTTTTTTCTTCTTGGGGTTGTCGTAGAATATCTACTTCTCATCTCCAGTCACAATCCGATGCAAAAAACTTTTTCTCTGTTGTCTTTGAATCAGCTGTTCGCAAGTGAAAAATCGCCTTTCAACGTCTCTTGATTTCAGTTCATAAGGCACTCAATTTCCTTGTTTTTGAATCATTCCCATGGTTCTCAATCATACAGAAATGGCTTGTTGAGTTACCCCCAATGATTCTGCAAACTCTTCTTGCGTTTGATTTTCTTCGAGTGATGCCTCTAATTCTTTGTCTTCGAATTTTTTTGGCTGTCCAGAGCGAGGCTTGTCTTCAACGCTGAAATCTCCATCCTTAAAACGTCGAAACCATTCCCTACATGATTTATTAGTTGGAGCAGTGTCACCGTAAACTTCGACAAGCATTCGACAGGTTTCAGCCATACTTTTCTTCCAATTAAAGCAGAAAATCAAAACCTCCCGCAAATGCTGCTTGGTTAACACAAAATTCGACATTTTAAATATAGTAAAAATCCAGATTTTTGTATGAAACTCAAAGCGATATAAACTGAATATTATTAGCAGATGTTTAACCTCTCTGAAACCGCCAAAATCAGCTGTCACTATGAACTATTCACAACAGCTGGAGCCATCTTTAGGGAAACGGACCGAACTAATTTGTACTCCCAATAATTTTGTCTATTATGTTAATTTGATATCTATTAGCTTGAATATTGTTGCTGAACCCATTTCTAGAATTGTTATCAAAATTTTGCAGAATCTATCATTATTACTATATGAAAATTATGATTTCCACTTCTATTTCCTATATGAAAAGCCTTTTTTATAAAAACCTCTCTTTTTATAATATTACATTATTACATTACATATATACATTTTATAATAATTATGTAACTTAATTGATTAAATCTTTAAAATTATTTTCTTTAAATCTTTCCGCGTGATATTGCGATTTTCTAATAAATCTTATAGTTCCCTCTATTTCATCTTTAAAAGTATTAATCCTTTGCGCTAGATGTTGACATTTTTAAAGAATTTGTCTATAAAATGACTTATTAATTTATTGATTGCATAAACTCTTATTTCTTGCTGCCTGATCAGAGTAATTGGAGATTGCTATGTATATTGGAATTTAACTTTCTAACTTGAGTGATATATTTTTCAATAGATTCATTTCGGTTCTGTCTAAGGTTATTTGTTTCTAATTCTCACTATTCAAATGTTTTTTTTAATTCGAATTATTTTATAAGCCCGTATAACAAATCAAACTAACTAAGACTCCTTATAAAGAACTGGAAAGGATAGGAGCAGTAGGAGTCAAGCGCAGAAGACGTCGCGTAAATAATCGCGCTATAACGTGTTTTAGTGAATAAAAAAGTTTCACACTTCATAGATATATTATTTACGCGACATTTTCTACGCTTGACTCCTATTGCTCGTATCCTTTCCAATTTTTTATTTTATAAGTGTTTCACATAATTCCTGAAGATTCGTTATTGTGTATATAAATCTAACTAACGCAGCATTGCCCGTCAATTTAGGTTGAAGTATCGCTCTAAAAAAAAATTTTTTTCTTCGGGCTCTATAAATTCGAAAAACTAATATTTTTATATTGAAAAACAAAATAACGTCAGAGTTACGTACTGGCAAAAGATTGAAAAAATTGCATCAGCCACTTGACATGCATGAAACTTCAGAACGAGACCAAGAAATGAAAGAAGAACTTCACCAACTAAGAATAAACATATTGAATAAACATATATAGAATAAACATATATATATATATATATATATATATATATATATA
>Ga0157363_1002052_pt1 | contig 17435 bp, 7 predicted proteins | sample AttsexASBM1_FD_111477 | JGI IMG/M metagenome (GOLD analysis project Ga0157363, IMG submission 111477) | Fungus gardens microbial communities from leaf cutter ant in Ribeirão Preto, State of São Paulo, Brazil - Atta sexdens ASBM1 | ecosystem: Host-associated > Fungi > Mycelium > Unclassified ... | reverse complement strand
CATAAAAACACAGAGAAAAAAAAAACATAAAATATGTAAACATATTTTTTTTTATATATGTAATATTTTTTATATATATATATATATATATATATATATATATATATATATATATGTATATATTTCTGATACTCGTATGTGTATAGCGATAAAGTCTGGTAGGGCAAATAAAAGTATCTAGATAATAAAAATCTACTTATTACACACTTCTTATTACACTTTTGATATATTTTATCAAACAACATTTAGGAGTAAAAGTCCAACTATCGAATGAAGAAATTCGAAGGTGTCCGCGTCTCGCAATTTCGTTGCTGTTCTCTAACCTTTGCGTCCATTGCGCGATAAAATCGCCGGAAGATCATAGATCAAACCCGTAAACGCACACCTTGTGTGGCTTGACGCCGTCTTACCGCTTATTATACATTCGTGATACGATAAGAGCTTACGGTAGTTACACCACTAAGGGTAGATACGCACTGTTATAAATGTCAGTATTATACAGAGCATCTCTCGGAAAATCTTGCAAGAGAATCGCTGATACTCGTTGCATATGTACAGCATGTGTCAATCCTCATTCTGCGGTTTAATAGCGAAATGTACATAAGTAACTTATCTATGGTAGCGGTAGATAATTGGATGAGTGTGCAACGAAGCGTAACTACTTTATTAAGTAGCGCATCGGACAGTAAGCATTATTAATGGTAAATAATGATACTTTAATGATAGCGATCGTAGATAAAGGCCAGTAAATAATTTATCAGTTTAAGCAATTACGATATTTACTAAGTATATTTCCTAAGTATGTTGAGTTACATTCGTTAGAGATAGGTCGTGGGAAAGTTTAAAATAGCTTTAACTATAGAGAAAAATATCTGGTTGAAAATGGACGAAGATTCTGATTATATCAATTCCGGCTATCTCAACTAGAATTAATCAGAAAATTCTAATTCGTCCATTTTTAATCAGAATTCCAATTAATCCAACCAAACATTTTTCTCGGTGTAATACAAAGCGAAAAAAAAAAACAAAAAGCACTAGATTTTCTTAAATTAAACTTTGAAAATGCAAATAAATAAGAAAATTAATTTTTAATTAATTTTGGAAATAAAATATTAATTCATTCAATATAACGTAGAAAATTTACTTGTTCTTTTCATAAATGTCGTTGTTGTGCAGATATCTTTCTAGATATTTATCATTTTTTAATTATTTGCCAATTAACACTGAGCTGTGCCAATTTAGCCGATGGCGATGGAACATATTGCGTCAGAAATAAGGGGAAAGGAGTCGGTTTAAGCCTGATCGTAGCTAGAACGGAAAAGAAGCCACGGGTGGCGCAGCCTGATAGCATCGAAACCGATCCTCTCTCATCCACCTCTTGAATTAGGTAGTTCTCACTGTACCTAACGCATGCAGATCCCCGCGGCCAGAACAACTCTATGGCACCAAACCGAGGCATTGTTGTTCCAGGTGCCATTATGGCAACCTGCTTATACACATACACCCGCCTGTTGCAAAAGGTGAAAGCCATACGAAAGCGAATAACTCGCCTGCAAATGGTAATGCAAATGGATGAACATTTCAGGCATTGCTTTATCATAAGCCGAATCGGTAGCAATAATCGCGTTACATAAATCGAATTAAACGAGATAAATATCATAAGTTTGCTGAATTTAAGGAAAGTAAAAATATTAGACGTGCAGTAAAAAAAAAAGATGAGTTTAGAAGCAAATATTACTTATGATGTTTTTTCGATATTAATTACTTAACTAGGAAATAATAGTTAACTAGGGAATAAACATTTCTGTAAAATATTTTTATTATTTGTAAAAAATAGTTTATTTACTGCACTGAGAAAAATTTTATTTCGCCATATTTAAATAAGAATTTATTTCAGTAAATAAATATTATATCTCATATAAATATTTCAAATAATTTTTAGGTCTTTTTCTATGTGCATCTCGCATATGACGCACACATTTGAATTCGCTTTAATTAAAAATCAAAACTTCCACATTTCTGCATGCTCAATAAGCATTAAATAAAGCGTTGCGAATTGTAGAATATCGAGTTGAATGCGTTATTAAATGATTAAATAGAGAAATAAAGAAGAACATATTTCTGAGTAATTTATTTGAATTGCGTGTTTTAAAATCTGGGAAATTTGCGAGATTAGTAATTCATAAAGCTGATGCGGATCTACAGTGAAAACAACGCATATCAGTTTGGATATATGATATTCTTCTTCCCGTCCTCATAAAACTGATATTCTGATGGGAACGCCGAGGAAGGACGTGACAGGAAAGGGGTCCACCGCAGCTATCATAATACTCGGAACATGGATCTCGTGTTTATGAGGATGTCATCTACGGCATCCTCAAGTTGATTGGGTTAGCTCTGGTTACCAGATAGCTCATCATTTTTTCCTGTATAACTTAGTGACCAACCGTCTCAAATTAGGAGGAATAGTCCCAAATTTTAACTCCTCAGTTTACTTTACAAGCGTCTTAAATTTTGTGCCAAAATAAGGACATGATTATAAATTGTTCATCTTTTATTAAGTATAAAAATAATAAATGTGAAATAATAAGAATGAAATATAATTTTCAAATAATATATGAAGAATTTTATGATTTTATATTTAAAAATTTATTTAAAGATATTCATAAAATACATTCAGAAAAGTACAATTTTAAATAATAAAATGTAATCTCGTAATTTTCGTTGTGATTTCTAGTGACGTTATACATTAAGTAATATTAGTTATTTGAAATATATTAATATTATATTGTTTATGTGTTTCGTTAATAATTATTTTAAAAAACGTTTATCTATTAAAATTTAATTACGACAATATTGAACTTATTTTATATGTCTTGCCTTTTTATAAAAAAGTTGGTTACATACACTACTCATTCTAACTTATACTGTTTCACTCTATAATTGTAATTAAAATCATAAAGTGAGACAGTATAATAGTTAGAGTAAGAAATATATATGCAGAAAGAAATTTTATATATATTGTATATGTATAATATATATTTTTTTTCTCTTTCATAAAATTTTGACAAAATCGAGCCAGACTCTGATAGAAGATCTGGTTGAGCTTATTAATTTACTGCGGTCTTGTAAGAGTAACACATAATCTGCATTTAAAAAATATTAATTTAAGATAGTTCAGGACAAATCCTCGATCGGAGGTGGAGCATTTAATGTAGAACAAGTACCTTATATCCAGTCTTATTTCATTCTTGATGCGATCGGCGAGGTTGCGTAGTTATACGTATGCTATTAACGCCGCGGTTGCGATGCGGTTAAGGACGCGTGTATGCGCGCAGGAAGTTACTTATCTCGACTTTACCCGATGCTAACACCTCGGTGATATATTATTTAAGAGTGAGTTATGCTAATACGTGTAAGCGAGCATTACTTCTGGTTCATGCGTCAAAAAAAGATAGATTGGCACAAGATAAAGAACGTCGAAAGACCGCGTGATTTACAATTATCTTATTTAATTATCTTCATTTGCAGTGCGTATTTTAATAAAGATATCTGATCACAAGTTTTATACACAAAAGCAAAATGCACTAATTTTATTAAATTTAAATTTATTAATTTTTGTCTGATTTAAGCAAATAAATCAAGCATACAGAATTTTTCCATAAAATTTCTGCACGATCAATTGTGTTGAAATATACAGATAAAAAGATGAGTCTCGGTAACTTTCGGTTATATCCGAGAGAATTTATTGCCTCATTTATCGGGTCGGCCATTCGTCGCACGTTTTACTTGACGGTTACGCTCGAGAGGCGTCTGACGATCGCGCCTCTCTAAGAGAACCAAGTCCTTAATAAGCGAACTTCCTGGAACGCGATGAAAAATATGTTTTTGCAGGCACGCACAATACGTGTCGCGATTTTATTATACCCACCGCTAACTGACGCGCAACCACGCGCACCTCCGACTTTTGATTTGATTGAAAAGCTTAGAAACAATATGTTATTCAGTATGAATATCATAACATAATTATTACATTATTAGTTTTATAAATATTGTTTAAAGGAAGAGAAGATGTCGGATTTTTTTCATTATATTTTTAATAAGAGAGCTAAAAATTATTTTATTATTCTTACTTGCGCTATTAAATATATTGGATACAACAGGAAAGATACACGGAAGAAGTATCACTACTTTTGCTTCAGTATCTAACACCAAGTAAGTTTAATTGTTATAGATACACATCCAAAAATAATTTTGTTGGACTATAAAAATAAATATGTAATAAAAATAAAAATAAAAATAAATATGTTGCTTATATAAGCAATACTGCAAAAAGTTCTGACATTCTAATAATCAGTTCGAGCGTCCTATATAATTATTTTGATAATGGTCTAACAAAATTATTTTCAAATCTAGTATCTAGCTAAATTTGATAATAGATACTCTAGCAAAATTATGTTCCTTCTATAGTTACATAAAAATAAAATTACAACTAAAGTTATTCTTTACTTTTTATACGATTCATAATACCTTGAGATACTAATCGCGCTATGATATGATCAATAATGATTATGCATGGACATAACATTATAAGCTCTTGCAATTGTGAAAATAATGTTCTTCCCCGTTGCGCTCACATGAACGTATTATATAGCGTAGCGAGGTCGAAGCAAACATTCTGTAAAAGCGGTCAAATCGTTCGCTTCCGTTTAGTCTTTGGACAAGCGACAGGTCAGCGGATAAGGTGGGGCCGACGTTTATGAACCTGCTGCACCTTTGCGTATCTAGTCGTACATGCACCTGACATGTAACTCAATTTTCGAATCAGTTTACATACGTTGAGTGATTAATCCTTCAAATGGTGGCGGCACATAAAACTGTTTCCTTTTAAAATCAAATAGAAATACATCAAATTAAGATAAGTTTAACATCTCTTTACAATAATTATATAAAGTTATTACATATAAAATTATTGTAGAATTATTATACAATATTATTCGTTAAGTTATCATAGACAAGAATATATGTATAATTTACTTCAATATAAAATAACAATTATTTACAAGATATAATAATAATATAATATATATATATATATATATATATATATATATATATGTATTATGACACGCTGAACTACTTGCTGTTAGTGTTGTTCCAGTATGATACGAACTTTAATGGATTTATGTAAGGGTGTGAAAAAAAATATAAAAAAATATTGCCCAAAGTCGAATAAGCAGCTGGGCCGCCTCTGGGGCATCGAGGGCGAGCGAGCAACGTTGAACTGCGATAAAATTCGAGACTGCACGTGCTCGCACAAATCGAGCTACGATCCTCTCTCTAATTCATATTCTTGCACCTGACTGACCTCTTATTCTTCTGCGGATCTCATTTAACACCCCCGCGGGCAAGCGGTCTCTCCCTGACTCCACACTACCGCGGTCATCACCTGCGCCGTTCGTGCCCGACATGGTTTTTTTCTTTTCGAGGGCACGTGCCCTTTGCCTCGAGTTTATTATAGACGAGCCGCTAATTTCATCTTGAATATTATTAATACTAGTGTCATTCGAGCTATACAGATGGTTTGACTTTACATTTGGACAATGTCCTGCCGCGGACACGTGTCTCTGTCTACGTGACTATGCAGGACAAAACTGTCTGTTGTGCATCTTTTCTTCAAAAAATTAGAGACAGACTACAGAAGATGTCCTATGGTCGTGTTTCAATTATGTTTTATAACGAAATTTTATTTGAGATAAAATAAGAAAATAATATATTTTAAAAGTGAAATATTCAAAGAGATTAATCTCGCAATCATCATGACATAAGATCAGCAAAGCTGCATTGAAACAAAAGCCCGTGATATTCGTCAGACGTACAGTTTGCTTGGAATAAATTTGTCGACGTTGCTTAAGGGGAAATGCAGAATTCGAAATGTAATGCTCTATCTCTTTTTAAATAATTGCCGGATAAAACTAACCGAGCCTCGTTTTAAAGTGTATAATTGGTCGATTTTAATTCACGCATTTATCTGATATGTCAGCTGCTTGTTGCATAACACTACCCTCCAATTATGATATCGCAGGTAACTTTATTTCGTGTTTACGATTACAGGAAAATCTCTTCCTCCGTATTCTTATATAACCTGCAGCGGTTAATAGACAACCATAAATCGTATGCGCATTTTAGAGCCTCGTTTCAAGCATATATATATATATATATATATATATATATATATATACATACACACAGATGCATGTTCAAAGAGCGGCCTACTCCCATTTCCGGATGTGTCGCATTTCACGCTGTTGACTTTCGAAATACGTTAAAAATATCCGGCTAATTAATAATCATGCAAAATACCTGGAACACCAATTGCCACTTCAACCTATTCTCTTTCTTTGTTCATTTCTTCCTACATATCCTCGGTTATAGTGACAATTTAGTTTAAGAATTTCGCAGGGAACTCGTAGAGAACTTTACGGTAGGACAGGTGAAGTTATAACGCGCTAAACAGGAAGTGACCCTTAGGTTGTTTGCATACCGGTACTAATGCGTACGTGTCGGAAACGAAAAAGTACTATTTAGAATCAAGAAATCCCTACAAACAACTCATATAAAAAACAAGTAAATGTTAGGAAAAGAAAAGCGATTCGCTAAAATATTTTTATAGTTAAAAAGCAAAATTGCATTTTCTTATTACTTTTGTCACATTGTATTTAATAGCACTAGGAAATACTAATATCAAAAACAAATATCAAAGAGCAAATTGTGATGAGAAAAGTCATAATATAAAGCGTAATATAATCATAATATAAATCGTAATATAATGAATAGCGTAGAGAATCCAATCGTGACGTTATTGAAATAAAATCTTCATATGCTCGATGTCCGGAATATCTGACGTCTTGCGGATGTACGATTCTATAAAAGAGTATATAGACGGAAACATCGCATTAAAAAAGTCAAGTGGTAAAAGTACAAGACTGCGACACGGTTTATGCATTAGATCCACATGTTCTTCATTAATGACAATAAGATACTACCGGAAACGATTCCGTTTCCTTTGAAGAACATCGACAACTCAATTGTCATTCTCTGATAAACAATGAGTTATGGAAGTGAAATTGAGTAATCAACAACGAAATATTCTACTTATATAAATAAGTCAGTGTTATTATCTATACTGTATACACTACTTACTCTAATATTGTATTTATGTCGATAATATCAATAATAAACACAAATTGCACACAACTATATTTTCTCCGTTTGCAATACAATTTATGACAACATTCAAATTTGTATTTAAAATTACCAATTTATAAATGTCGATTTATTCGAGCATATTGAAGTTCGCATTTTTAAATAAAGAGGCACGAGATGACAAACAGGATATAGTCTTTATGTTTACGGCGTTTACGTATCAACATATTACGACGCCACGTAATATATATATATTAGTGCGATATTACAACCATAAATAAGATAGTTTCTCTGTATACAGAACGGAATCATGAAACGCGTATGCTGAATGGAGGACCGGAATTGACAAAGTACTTCGTACGTATCATCCGATATTGGTCACGCGAAAAAGAGAACAGTAAAAAGAATCGCGTAGAAGGAATGGCCAGCAATCTTGATATAAGTAATGCATTTCTTTTATATCTCTGCGAGATAAAGAATAATGGATGGGGATAGGTCACGCCGCGTGGATAATATGATATCCGGCACTCTCGCGAGAAGTTTGCGGGGATGACGATAATAATAATCCAATGGACCGTCCGAACTGCGAGAATGTATGACCTTAGCGAGTTTCCGAAATTGAAGGATCGGCCAGTGCAATAAAGGTTGTTATCGTCGTTAGATAAACAAGTCACAGAGACATCGATTTCCGTTAATATGAAAAAATTGCGCCTCGAATCTTTCATTTAATATTAATTAATATTAACGCAATAATATCGAATTTTAGGTAATTGTGTATTTTATATAAATTCGTAAAAAAATATTTTTAAAGAGATAATTAAATTTATATTTCTTCAATTTTATATAAAATTTATATATATATATATATATATATATATATATATATATATATATACCTAACGCTATCGAACAGTCTTATAATCAAAAATTACTTTAATTATATTATAAAAATTATATTATAAATTGCATATTGATTAATATTAATAGAAAAACATCTGCTGTCTAAATATAATGATGCTTATAGCAGCATGATAATTATTTTTAATTAAGATAGTATTTGCATTAAGAATCGACACTGTCGGTGACCAATTAAAAGGGATATTTAGAAATGAGTCGTAGATATTCTTAAATTGAAGAGATAATTCTATGAATACCAATATGATTATTTTAAAATGCATATCATGCGAGATGTCACTGAAAGATTAGTTCATACTCGTATCTTTTGATACATATTTAATTAAATATTATATAGTGCACGCATACAGGAATTATCTATAACTTCTATCATCATAAAATACAGCAGATGTGAAGAATTAAAATGGATATATCACTAAAAAGATATTATAATATGTACGTAATATATATATATATATATATATATATATATATATATATATATACAATAATGAAATAAAGAAGAAAAATTTGAGCTGTAATTGTAGATAATTAGAAAATGAACATAAAATATAAAACAAGGGCAAAGTCAAATCTGTGTCTTATAATAAAAATAAATAATAAACATTATTTTAACTAATTAATTTATTCATTGATCAAATCTTTTTTTAACTATTTTATGAAAGGAGGCTATTAGCTTTTCCTTTTGTATGCAAATATTTAAAATAAATAATTTTTTCAATAATGAAAAATATGTGGAGTAAAACTTTGTATTATAATATATTGAAATAATATTTTGCCTCTTGCATCTCTCACGAATTCATCTTTTGTAAGATATGAGCTAGAGAAACAGAGAAGTGACATATGGTAGGCTCTACGCCAATATCACCCTAGACTTGATGGAGTACTTGGGGAGATTCGCTTAGAGTCTACGCTCCAGAACCCGTCCGAACGTCTGACCACTGTCCGTCGTGCTTGCTCGCCCCTGAATAAAGCGGCTTTCTTCTCCCCATGCACGCTTCTTATCGAAGAAATATCATTTTATTTCATTTATGGCCTCGATATCAAAGAGGGATTTCGCCTGTGTCTGACTCTTCTATATTTTTATAGGGATTTCGTATCTCAATCATATATTTTGTGACGATTTGTCCATTTGACCTTATCTATATCTCAATCTTACATATATCTATCTAAGAATTAAATCAAATTTCGGGGCAATTAGATAATAAATTTTTTATTATAAAACATAAATTATTTAAAAAGTAATGAATAATGTTTTAAAATTATAAGTCAATTATTGGTCATTCCCTTAATAATAATATATTTTCCTTTTTTCCTCTTTCTTTTTTTTATGTATGTACATATATATTTTTAAATTAACTAAATAATAATTCAAAATATTTAATACATAATATATTCACACAATATTAGATATTAAAGATATTTATATTAAATTAATTATTAAAAAATAATAATTGTAATATATATAAATATTACAATTAATAAAAATCATTATAATATATAATCATTATAATATATATATATATAACGCTTACTTTATTTGAAATAATAAATTCTATCCACACACACACACACACACACACACACACACACACACACACACATACACACACACAAATCACAAATAAAAATATTTGTTCTTCAATATTGCTCGAAATTTAAGTCGACACATCAAACAGTTTCGATCAAGCGCAGCCAGATCATGATCCAAGAAATCGCGAGACGAGTGATGGCGCAAATCAAATAGTCCAAATACCGATTCAATATTGGCACAATATCGATCGGTATTCCGTGTGATTTTATCGTGCATTCAGCCTCGTATCGACTTAAATAGGAACATATCGACTTTTATAGAAATTCCATCGTCGTCGCACGAAATACTCCACCTTCCCTCCTCCCCTTTCTCGCGCATGAACGGAGAAACGTCAAAATTGATATTCTCCGCTCGCTTCGAGAACTGGCGCGCATAAACCCAGAATCCGATATTTCACGTGCCATATTCTCCCAACCTACTATCACCAACACCGATTCCATACGTGCGTGGCACACGTGAGACACACACCGACACGTCGAGTGTGCAACGCGTTCTTTCTCCGCGTCATGATCCGTGCCGGATAGAACCTGCGAGTTTGGAAGCTACATCCACGATGGGATATTTTGCCAGAGGCGCTCACGTACCATATGCGATTTCCTATTCGCCATACAAGCGTGCACAAATCTTACTTCGATTCGTCATATTCCTAAAAAAACAAATATACACGGAAAAGACGATTTTGTTAAAGTATTTAAAAGTATTTGGCTAGATACAGATCTGAAAATAATTTTGTTAAATAATTAAAATAATTATAGGACATTTAAGAATAATGAATAATGTTGCAAAAAATTTTTACACTCTAACAACTGGGCGTCCTACATAATTATTTTAATAATCTAACAAACGTATTTTTACGTGTGTCTATAACTAAATTTTTAGATACTAGCAAAGCTTTTTTTCTCTGCACTAGGTAATAATATCAGATGTAAAACAAAATACAGATAATATTGACGAGTATTCAAGTTAGAGAAAATCTCTATATGTGATATAAAATTATAAATTATTTGAAAAGTCCATACAAAATAATTATTTAGAGATGATTGTTCATAAAGACAATAAACAGAAAATTCATTTTTTTATATAAATAAATTACAAAAAAATAGATTGCAATGTTACGTCTAATCTTAAAGTGCTTTCAAAGTCATAAAAAAAAAAATGAAACAAAGAATTTATGTCAATTTCTATTTTTAAAGAATTTTAGAAAGAGAAACTGCCACGGTTGAATCGAATCGATGCTCGTTAAATTGAAGTCGAGAGCGATCGACGTTCTCGCTAGTGACGTGCACAGCACACGTAGGACGCAGGCATATCCGCGAGGCGACAGGGAAATATGGCGCGAGCGCAAACTTCCATGTACATTTCGACTCGACTCGATTAGGTCAAATCGTTTGTAATGTCGAAGCCCGGTTGGGTTCATTCCACATTCTACGAAGTGCACGTTTTCGATATTTCTCGGTTTCCGCTTACCAAACCATCGTCGATTGAGCACCCCTCTCGTCTTACTGAAAATCAGTTTCGTATCGTATTCGGCTACCCCTCCTAAATCCGACAGGCATAGGTGGGCGAGTTAGCCGGCCCGAAACGGCTGAGCTACCAGCTTTCTTATTGATGTCTTTTGGGGAAAACTTTGAAAGGTTGTTCCTACGACGGACTATAAAGTGACACTTCCCGTTTGCAAACGTAAACTTGTTCGCGGTTGATAGAACGAATATTACGAGGTACACACATATTCGGGTCTCGGGGATGAGAGAGATGGGGAGCGTGAAAAAGGAAGATCTTCAGGATGTGAGAGAGGGAACGAAACGACTAGTGGATATGCGGGCTTTACCCATGGGAGTATTATGGATTCAAGGTGAGTAGAGGTCTCACGGAGTAACCCGAGACATCAGCGGAGTAATATTTCCATATTCTGATATCGAATAAATGGATCGTTGCCGCGCACACGACGCAGGCATAAATTCTCGACAGACCTATCATGCATCACGGACCGGCAGAAAGACCCGCTGTGGCTGCATGGGCTCTATGGTTATCGTACGTATATGAGGTGTGTAGAGAGCGCCGTCCTTCCATGCATTCGCTTCTTACGGACTTGTCATTCGTACTTTTTCATGAACAGTTGAACGAAAGTATAACCCTGATAGTTCGATACACCGCACTACCTTCATGTTCCGGGAGTTCTGCATTCTGAAGCATTCTGAAGACTTCGCAGTTGCATTCTAAAGAATTTAATTTTTACAGGATCACGAAACACGTGAATTGTATTATGTTAATAGTCCTCACCATCGTACTGCGCATTCTTATTTATATAATCTTATCTTGTTCAAGAAAGTCTGGTCCGTTTGTGAATCGTGCACACATTCATGGAGAATTGCCTGATAAGTAACAGAAAAACATGTTAATTTTTTTTCTTATTTATATAAATTAACGTATTATTATACTAATATATTATTATATAAAAAAAAATCAATATATTATTTTCATAATAATATTTTTTTAAATTAATTAACATAAAATTAATATAAATTAATATTAAACTATCGTTTAGGACGCTCGCACGGAATTCTAAAAATTCGGATTCGATCCCCAATCAAGATGATATTTTTTGTAATAAAATTATTTATAGATTTTAATATGTAATCCAGCATTATTAAAATCTTTATTTGAGATGCCTACGAGCATCAAATTAGTAAAGTACTAAGCAATTTAATTTGTAATATTATTACTAGTAGTTTAATCAGTTTGCGTTCAAGACCAAAAAATCAATTTAAATGAATACGTAAATAGTAGGTATGTAAATTTACGTAGAATCCATTGAGCGTTAAAAGCTTTCCTTTCTTGTGTATTTATATATACGGTCCTAGAAACTCTTTTTTTTAATATTAAACTATACATTTGTTAGTCTATAGCAGCCAATCAAATTGCAAAAAGACGTTATGAATTCTTTTATAATTCATTTTATTTTCAACTTTTTCTCTCTCAATTCAATTGTTTTACAGAAATCCCTCTATTATTATATACATTTTTTTATTTGACATATTTCAATCTTTGTTTCTTTCTTTTTCGTTTCCTTTCTATCTCTGTGTTTTCGTCTTGAGACTTCTATCATTTCCTTAGAGTGCGAGTATTTCAGCTTTTAGCCACGTAACGTGCGTACTTACATTCTTACGTCCAGTTAATCGCGATGTGTTTAACATGTCGCTCTCTGGTACCAGCCAAACAATTCTCCATGATTGTGCACGATTAGATTTCCTTTAACATAATGAGATTTCCAGTCGATCGATGCAATAGACTGAAGCCGCCTCACGCGATTTATTAAACAAAACACCTAATTTGTACAATCTCTCATTTTTTAAATCGTGAAGTTATTTTTAAATTCGCTCTTCGTCTATAAGCTCGTTCGTTTACAAGTGTTTACAAGTGTCTCGGACGTCGTATAAATTTAAAATTCTGGTAAAATCATTATAATACACGAATTCACTATATCTCATTTATGTTTTTAAATAAATGTACTCTATCATTGAAATAAATGATTTATATGTAATTATTGAACTAATATTTTTTAATAAATACAATAAGACATTTCGTTAACACACGCATTCTCTTAATTCCATTCATATACCAATGAATAAAATAATATTAAATGATTAATAGATCTTTTTATAGACATTTTAAAAATTAATAATAGTATGATTCACTGAATCATATTAATGAACGCGTATTATGACACTCTAACGTTCATTCAATTAATCGAAAAAACGGGTCAATGCAAGTGAATTTTCAGCCAGCGAGGAAAAGTATGTGGAAAGGGAAGCTGGCACTGCGGCCTTGTCTTCCAGGCCCAGGTCGGAATGTGTCAACCATACGAACATACGACAAGTAACCAGGATCGTTGCCAACGCCCCAGACCGACTGGCCGGACGTCTCGAACCACCAGCCTAGCGTATCGTCATGAGCACAACGTCGTAAACATCGTGCGTCGCGACTTGTAAATTCACCTGTGGCGTTTTAATGGTCTACCACGTGCGTGTATTAGTTTCAGGGACATTTATAACGCCTTGGTGAAAGGCTATCACCGATTAATTAGTCACTTAGGATACTAGTCTTTAACACAGTCCTAAAATTTTTTGCAAAGTTCTCAGGTATACATGATAGGATGGCATCATGATAATTGATATCGAAAATCTATATCTTGAAATATATCGTATTGTAAAAAATGTAAAAAAAGAAATTCGATTTTCGTGCGAATAAATATGTTACAGATATAAAATTGTCTTTTCTTTCTGTGATAAAAGAATAACGTCTAAATTTATAAAATTCCTAAAAAATTAGATAAGGTATTTAGTTTGGACAATGTACAGCCAATTTTTCGTTAACAAAAATATCGAGAGAAGTCATTTATTGCAACTTTTCAATTTTTAGTCTCATATATCTTTATAATTAAATATCAAATTAAAATTCTATTGAAATCCATCTGAATTTAGCATTACAAAGTTAAATTTTGTCGTTCATTTAATTTGCTAAAGTTTATTTTGCGGATAACCTTCTTTGCAATTTATTACTAAAAAATTATTGGTGTCTATTAGTAGACATCGATTTGTTAAGAAGTTTTGTTAAGAAAAGATCGATTTCAAGTTGGCAAAGAATATCTTGCGCATTGTCCGCGTATATCGCTCGGAAATCCTTTGTTTTTACATCGATGATAATAACAGTAAATAACAGTAAAGTGATCTCATTGCGAAAAATTTATCTAAATGAGATAATTAGATAATAACTCATGGTCAGGGTCATGAACTCTAACACGACAGGTGAAATTAATCCGGAGATTATCCAGGAACGTTTATATTCGCCCGACAAGACGCGATGCGATGCGACGCGACGCGACGCGACGCGCCGGGTGTCTACGACGACGCACAGGTCTCGAGCCTAATTCGTGTCTTCCTTCGCAACTTATAATTCAAGCTCGCAGACTGGAACCAAACTGAACAGAACTACGCTAACTTGCACAACGGTAATTATACACTCCATCCAGCCCCGTTCCCGCATTGTACCTGTCTTCTCTGCCTGCCTCTGTAGCCCTTAAATTTCGCTTTATTTATGTCTCGTCTGACATTCTCCGCGTTGGCTGGAATTAATCGTACAAAAACGCATACGTTTATGTTAATTTATACTGGATACATTCTCTGTGTATTTGACAGATATTTCGCGAGTAATTAATCCTTTAAAGAATATGTTTTTCATTAAAATAAAATTAATTTCGCTTTATATAAATTTTTTAGAAAAATATTTACAAATTTGAAAACTATTACACTGATATTTATATGATGGAGCTATAATGTATAGTATTTTTAATTTAGTGAGCTTTTCGCATTTGAACTGATTTTGCGTTTATCGCGAAACGTACAGAACAAACAGCGACGTTGCGTGATTTTCGAATTTCATTTTGTCAAATACATAGCATTTGTGAAGCTCGCGAGTGCTTAGTAGATAAACGTCGCGTGTTAACAAGCATTTAGACCGTCCCTGTCGCTTTGTCAGGTCGCAAACGTATCTTTTTCGACGCGCACCCGCGTTCCATTTTAAGCCTCAACAATGCTGACGCGGCGCTGCGAAATTTACTGTATCTGGCGCCACTTCTATATTTACGATGGATACCGAGAAAGAGAGATATCTACGTGATTCAACAGACAGGCGAATAGAACGGCAGCGCGTCTCCGGCATATCCAGTCTGACGCTCCTTCCGCTTTTCATTCCAGCCCATGTCCTCCACCGATCGTGTTCGAATTAAAACGCGAATCTTAACTGACGAACGTGCGTCGTGCACATTACACATGCCACTTTGCAGTCACGTTTAATAATTTTGAAAATTAATCCCAACAACGTTCCCAACCGAGCCATAAGATCAAAAGAAATAGATAAGCTTATTATTCTTTTTGCTAGAATTACGTCAACTTAATATCTAACTTTTAATTTCGTAAGTAAATTAAAGCAAATTAATTTCTCTGATTAATTTCTCAGATTAATTCTCGATAATATCATAGTAACATATATGATGTATAACAATCAATTGCATATTATAAGTATACACAATCGTGCATCAACAATTACTTCAAATTTTTTTTTATTGTAATTAATGCAAACAATATTTTTGTTTTAATCACTCTTGCATGTTTATAGGAATAAAGCAGAATTACTGAAATTACGTAAAAAAATTGTAATTTCTAATCATTAATCACGTTCATCGCGTTAAAGTAATGGGAACTCATCGATTTCCAAATACTTCTGCGAAAATGAAGGAAAAAATCCACAGACTTGCGTGCGAACGGTACATAATGGCATTATGTAAAGCAGTTAGTGATTTAAATTTCGGAATAGCATACGCGACCAAGACAGCTCGCACAAATCGTTGATGAGAGCGCGCTCGTATACGAAGATGGAATTGCTATGCAGGACGCGCAGGAGCAGCATAACGGTAAGGCTCCGCTCGCAAACGATCGGTGGTGTCATTGTGCCGCCACAATGCAAGGTTATTCATCTTAAATTCTTACGGCGACATCAATCCTATCGTTCGATAGAAATCTCCCCTCTTTCAAGAGACTGTTTCAGCTTCATTAGAAAGACGTGACCCATGAATATGCGCGATACATAAGCTGATCAAGTTGCCATATCTCGTCGCTTATCCACGCAGACAATTTTCTTTGTAAAACCTTTCACCAACATTACGCGCATCCTGATGCCAGTAATCTTGTTAAGTACCTCCCGTGCGTTTAGTGACATGCTATAGAATAATGGACGTGTTACGTAGTGAGTATGACAAACAATAAAATAGGTATAAAAAAAAACAAAATATTAGAAAATATTAATTTAGATTCTGTAATTATTATCTTTAAATTTTATTTATTTAACTAAATATATATTGTAGTGCAAAAATTTTTTTTACTGAAAAAAATTCATATTCTTCACGCGGAAAAAAGATTGGCGTTTTAAACAAAAATGAAACTGTTTCTTCTTATTCAATTTTATTAATTATTCCTTTTTTTGAAATCGTATGTTCATATTATCTGGTAACGGTGATATCTGTTTCGCAAAACGTTTGTAGAATACTAACATCTTCTAAAATACGTATATTGCTGAATAGAACTTTATAGCAATGTAAAGATTATACAACTTTAGCCAAATAAGTATAAAATAAATATAAAATTCGATAACACAAGTATTTGACTAACTTGTTTAAATAGAATTTATTAAAAATTATAAAAGACAAAAAAGTTGGGTGAAACAAAGTCATATGAATAACAGTAAAATAGATAACATACTTGTTCTCAACATAACTTATACGTAATTAATGATACTTGACATCTTACTCAAGAAGGTCGTTAGAGAGAAAGACAGCCGGCAGAGAGAAAGATATTTTCACACTCAAGATTTAAGCAGTTTTTCGTTGCGAGTAGAGCATATCAAGAAGTAGATGTTGTTTCGGGTATACCTTTTGTGCAGTTAATAGTATGAGTACATGGAATATATCTATATATGGTATGTATGTGTATTTAGAGTAGCGCCTCGCGTGGAATACACGTTGGCTGCTAACTCAGCTGACCGGTCATTAATAAACCGAAGCCATTACCAAGCAACCTCCGAATGTGCATGACCCTCCATGTATTGCAACTATGTATGAGTATATGCGAATATATGTGTGTGTGTGTGTGTGTGTGTGTGTGTGTGT
>Ga0157363_1002051_pt1 | contig 17438 bp, 7 predicted proteins | sample AttsexASBM1_FD_111477 | JGI IMG/M metagenome (GOLD analysis project Ga0157363, IMG submission 111477) | Fungus gardens microbial communities from leaf cutter ant in Ribeirão Preto, State of São Paulo, Brazil - Atta sexdens ASBM1 | ecosystem: Host-associated > Fungi > Mycelium > Unclassified ... | reverse complement strand
TCTTACTAAGGCCACCATGCCGTATACATGTGCCTTGATGTCATACTCTTAATCTCCACTGTACATGTACACACCATGTGTACACCATGAGGAACCATAGTCCTTTGACATCATCCCTAACCCTAACTCTAATCTAGACTCCTCTCGATCCTTCTAGACCATTAGTCCTTCTAGACTATTCTAAACTCTGTCACATGACTTCCAGGTCACATGCTCTTCCTCTATTGTAGACTAATAATTACTCTATCTATATCCAGCTAACCCTAGCCCTAGCCAAAGTCTGTCCACACTTTCGTTCTATAACACAACTTGGTTTGTGAGAATCAGTTTACTGGTTGTGGAGATATAAGTTGAATAAAGTTTGTGATATCAAAAAAAAATGAGGAAATGTAACAAAGTGGGATACCTTGTTGTCACATCCTATTTTTCAACCATATCTGTTCCAACCCATGAATAACCCCCTTCTCCCTCATCTACACTTCTTAGCCTCTTTCAGTGCAGATTACATACCTCTAGTTTATCTTGGATATTCTTGCTGGATACTTGCTAACTTCATGGACCTTCATCTCCTAATATCTAAGGATCACTAGAGATCAAGATAACACACTTAACAACCTCTGTTACAGATAACTACCCTAGATAGCATACCTAGTATATAATCCAGTAGTTTATACTATATTAGCTATCCTGAAAATTGACTAAAACTAGCACCCATCTCCAGTATTGGCAATGATACATATTGTTACCCTTTAGTGGTTTTCCACTCATTAAGTTCTCCAAATCTCATTCTAAAATATCTAACCAGTACAGCTAGTCAAGGCATAGCATACAAGCTGAAGCCAAAGGTTGTTCTGACCTGTCTTCTATGTTATCTGAGAATGCATCAATCACTTATTAGATCTTCTGAGATACCCTAATAGATCTCAGATAATGAAATATGAATCACTTGTAAAGAACTACAGGTCAGGACAGAAAATAAATAGAAGTATACAAGAAGAGTCAGAGAATGAAAATTAAAAAAATAATAACAAAAAAGCAGGTTTTGTTAAAGGTTCAGAGTATGCATAGTATGACAAATTTTTGTACATAGTAATTTATAAAAGAATTGATATGTTATTTCACAAAAAAGATATAAGAAAGAGAGAAAACTCAATGTGTGCCCAAATATAAAAATATAAAATGAAAAAGAACCACAGCTCAAGATACTGGTTGATTCAGGATGTATCCATACTGGTATAGATGAATAACTAGTAAAGGATGAACAGATTAAAATAGCACCATTACCCAGACCATTTGATATATTCAATGCAGATAGAACTAGAAGTGGAAATCACAGAATAACTTAGTTTGTACTATTGAAACTGCAAATAAATAGATATACAGAAAACATTGATGCAGTAATAATAGCTTAAATTGCATGAACATGTTCTTAGAATATAACTGGTTAGTCAAACATAGTCCAGAAGTTAATTGGGACAAAGGGACAATACAGTTTACAAGATACCCAAAATAATGCAAGATATAGCATTAGAATATTTTGTTCAAATATAGAACTAGAAGAATTACACTAATGGAAGAAACAGATAACAGATGCCAAGAAATAGAAAAGAAACTAGACCCAACAAATCCATAAGATTTACCAGAGTATATTTAACATTTCACTCATTTGTTTAATAAGAAGAAATTTGGAAAACTATCAGAAATATGAGAATGGGATCATGAAATTAACCTATTGAAAAATGTATTCAAAGAGCTAAATGCTAAGACCTATGTAATGACAGTCAAGAAAGAAGAAGCTTTAAACCAATAGTTAAATGAACAACTTAATACAGAATTAATTGTAGAATCAAGTTTAAGATATACAACACCATACTTTTATACTCCAAAGAAGAATGGATCTCTATGGTTAGTACAAGATTATAGAAAGTTGAACCAGTATAAAGAACAAGACACTATTACCATTAATTGAAGAAGTAATTGACAAGCTTAAAAATGAAAGATACTCCAACAAATTAGACCTTATCTGGGGATACAACAATATATGAATCAAAGAAGGCAAGGAATGGAAAGCAGCATTTTTGATGAACAAAGAACTATTCAAACCAAAAGTTATGTATTTTAGACTATGCAACTCATCAGGAATATTTCAAAGAATAATGAATAGCATTTTCAGGAGCTATTACATGAAGGAGTACTCACAAATTACATAGATAACTTTGTAATATCAGTCAAAACCAAGAAATAATTAGGAGAAAAGACTATATTTCTTAAAGGTAGCAGAGAAACATAATCTCTATTTCAAATAGCCAAATTATGACTTTAATGCAGAAGAAATACATATTTTGGAAGTAGTAGTTGATTGAGGAGAAGTAAAAATGGAAGACAAAAAAGTCAAAATAGTCAAAGAATGGAAAATACCTAGTAAGATAAAAGAAGTGGAAAGCTTCTTATAGTTTGCAAATTTCTACAGATACTTTATCAAAAACTTTAGTCACATAGCAAAATCTCTCAACAAACTCAAGAGCAAGAAGGAATGGAAATAGGAACAAGAATATCAAAAGGAATTTGAAGAATTGAAGAACAAGATTACTAGTCAACTAGTACTTGCTCTACCAGAAGAGAAGGAAAATTCCAAGTCAAAGATAATGCAAGTAGCTAAAATAAATTATGAGATATATGACAAGGAATTATTGGCCATAGTAGAAGCCCTAACAAGATGAAGGCAATATTTACTGGATGCTATAGGGAAGTTTGAAGTCTGGACCAATTATAAAAATCTCAAGTATTTCAGAAAACCATACAAATGTAATGGAAAATAAGCAAGATGGTATCTCAAGTTGCAAGACTATGATTTCATTCTACAGTATATTCCAGACAAGATAAATATAAGATGAACTATGAAAAAGAAGACTAGTTATGAGAGTAGAGATAGAAATGTTCAGAGGAAACTAGATGGTATAAAAAACCATGTTATTAAAATAAATTTGAAAAAATAACACTTGGAAACAAGAAGTGTAAAAGGAACTAGATAAATATAATGGTAAAGCATAGAAAGACAATATAGTGGTCTATATGGATGGAAATATTTATGTACCTAACAACCAGAAAATTTAGGAACAAATCCTACAGAAAAATCATAATCTAGTAGGCATAAAATATCCAGGACAACAGAGGATGCTCAATTTGATCAAAAAGAATTATTAGTGGCCAGAAATATGAAAATATATTAAGAAACATGTTTAAGGATGTTAAAAATGTTAAGAAAATCAAGTTCAATACATAAAAAAGACAGGAAAACTTTACCTATTAGAAATGTTTCAAAGACTATAGCAGGAAATCAGTATCAACATCATAACCACTTCTAAGATCAAATAACAAGAATCCAATAGTAGTTATAGTATATTGGTTTACAAAAATGATTAGACTCAAGACAACAATAGTAATATCATTGGAGGAAATAGCCAGAATCTATAGATATGATATATGGAAAATACAAAAAGTTCCAAAGAAAATTCTCAATAATAGAAGACCTCAATTCACTTCATATTTCATGAAAGACTTATGCAAGGCTCTAGAAACAAAAAACATTGACAATGATATACCACTATCAAATAGATAGTTAAACAGAAAGTATCAATGAGAAGGTTAACACATTCTTATGAAACTATGTCAATTACCAACAAGACAATTGGACAGAATGGTTATCAGTAGTAGAATTCCAGTAAAATACTCAGCCATGGAATATATGTTATCTGAACTTAATTTTGGAAGACACTTATAGAAATAGAATTACCAAAACTAGAGACTTTTCTTGAGTAGCTACAGAGAAGTTGAAAAACAGAAAAATCATCTATGAAAAAGACAAAGAAAGCAACAAAGAAGTAATTTAACAAGAAAAGACAAAACTCTCAGAGATTAAAGCAAAGAGATAATATGTAGCTGGAAGCAAAGAATATCCAGTCAAAACAACTCTCAAAGAAGTTGGATCTAAAACACTATAGATCTTTCAAGATTACAAAGGAAATAGGACAAGAAGCATTCCAACTGGAACTACCAGAAGGATGGATAATACACAACATGTTTAATGAAAACCTGCTGACATGATGTAAAGAGCTCCAATTCAAGGAACAACACATAGATCTAGCACCACTACCTGACATTATCAATAAGAAAGAAGAATACAAAGTAAAGGAAGTATGAGAACATTGAAAACAAGACAGAGGCACACAATTATTGATGCATTGGAAAGAGTATAGAAATGAACAAGACCAATGGATAGCTGAAACAGAGTTACCACATGCTTAAGAGGTGATTCAAGACTATTGAACAAAGCTTTTGAGATAAAAGAAAGATAAAACTCCAAATCAACATCTCAAACCACACTAAACACTTGAGAAATTCAAAGGTCTTACCAAAAACAAGCAAAGTTTAAGACAAAGGAAAATACAAAGATGGCATTTTTCAAGATAAAGAAGTTCTATCATATACAAACCTTATATAATATCATTATCATCCAAACCAAGTAGACTATCAACTCCAGAACTTATCTTGTTAAAAGAAGAAGTCAATAATTTAGAAGAGACATTGAAGACATTGTAGTTCTCAACAAAAACTATACCATTTCTACCTCCAACATACTAAAAATCCATTTGACCTGATGAAGAAAAGAATATTTAATACTAGAATGAAATCACAGCAGAATTCATCAAATGAAAGAATAATACAAATATAAGCTATTGAGAATTTCCAATTGAAATATATATAGGAGGGCTACTATATAAACTATTCTTTATAGCCTTGACCTTATAAGAAACAATAGTCATTGAACCAATTAAGAAATTGGTAGTATCATATATGGTTGGAGACTTAGCATTAAAAGAGTTTATAAGAACATGAATATTAAAACAAAGGTATTATTACAATTACTACATCTTGCATCTTCATTATAGTATATCAATCAGTGTCTCATATAGTAGTAGAGGCATTCTCATATTTTCCTTATACTTTTCTCATTGTTTTCCTTAAGGATGCTTTTTCTTTTCTCATAGTCACTAAGTATATATAGTTGTAGATACAATCTTATATTCTTATGCTTTATCAATTGATCATCCTCTCCTTTCTTACTCAAGTCTTTGCTTAAGTTGCAATCTGAGCTAAGCTTAGGAACATAACAATTTTCAGAATAAGAGTATTATAAATATTAGCTTATATACTAAGTACTCTACCTAAGATAGTTATTTAAGAATGGAAACTGTAAGCAAGTTATTCTAGGTCTAGATAGTCCTTAGATATTGGGTTGGAGATCTATGGAGTTGTTGAGAAGTCCAGTAAAAATGTGTTGTAACAATCACTAATCGAAATGATTAATAACACACTTAAGTAGTCTTATAGAATAAAAGTCTTGTAAGGATTATAAAAAAACTTGACAAAGAGTCTCTGATGTATTCCTATACTATATATACTACTATTACAAGTCTTACCCTAAATGTTGTAGCAACCACTTATCACAATGACAAATGATATCACAAGCAAGTAAATCTCTTAGAATGGATATAATGTGGGAAGTTCACAAGAGAACTTGACAAGGAGTCTCTGCTAAATTAGAGTCCTTTATATACAAAACATGCTTGGTCTGTGCTACCAATAATTAAGCCTGCTCTATTGTCCATGCTACAACCTCATGTCTACCTCATTCCCTACTCAAGGCCACCATGTTGTATACATGTGCCCTGATATCATCTTCCAGATCCTTCTACCATGTCCTAGGCCTATGATGTCACATCATGTGACCTGTCATGTGACTGCAGTGTCACATACCTCTTCATCATTCAAAAGAAAAAGAAAATCAATATAAAATCAGAAAAATAAAAGAAAAGAAAAATAAAATTGTTAGTGTTCAAGCATCCTATAACACTAAACTACATATATTATCCATAAGTCTATCCTACCATTATCACAAGATAAACATACTATAGCCATATCCTTAATGTCATTATTCTACTATGTTCTAGATCTATGATATCACATCATGTAATGTATTATGTGACTATGGTCACATACCTCTTCATTGTCCAGGATTTAAAAGAAAATAAAAATAAAAATAAAATATAAGAGTTCAAGTATACTATGACAGGATATTTAAGATGGAATAAAAAGAGTTGATCCATACTAGAAAAGAATTCAAAGTACAGATGTGTTGGTAGGTATTATCTATGAGTTGGGATAGATGTAGTCAGATTAGAATGTATGTCAGAATTAAAGATGGTATACTTTATTTATTTTTATTTCATTTTTCATTTATTTTCTTATTTTTAGACTTAAGGTTAGAGCTTAGTATGATGTCATAGGCACATGATCATACATTACACAGAAGAACATAGAAGGTTCCATCATGATGATATTATACAACATGTTTAATACATGTTGATCTTATGAATAACATATGTTCTTTAGAGTAGGTTAGGTTTAGTGTAGCATAGACCATCAGCCCAATGTATATATGATAGACACTTTGTACTTAAAACTCTATTGAGTTTTCTTGTGTTAACCTAATACAAGATTCTTTTTTTGATCTTACTCTTGGTTTTAAGTCATAACATTGTGATATATAAAAGAAAATAAATGGGCAAGCAGATAAGGGTAGAAAGAAAGCTGAAAAGTGGAAAAAAGGGAATAAAGTGATATTGAGCATAAAAGATTTAGTGTTCAAGAAAGGCTAGTGAAGAAACTAATAGATTGATATATTGATTCATACATCATTAAAAAAGTAGTATATGTTAATGTAGTCAAATTAAAGTTGCTGACTTCAATGAAAATTCAGCCAGTTGTGAATATTAGTTGAGTAATGAGATATAGAGAACCAGTGGAGAGATAGAAAGTGGAAGAGAGGAAACTGATAGAAGTTGAAGAAGTTGAAGAGTAAGAGTGTCAGAATTGAAGACAATAAACTTGGTTTCTATTTTATTTTCTTTCATTTTCCTTTTATTTTCTCTTATTGTTATGGTTGAGTAGAAGACAAAGAAAAAAAGTGTGACATCATCACAGGTCACATGACACAGTCACAGAAGTCATATGCTCACATGATATGAGGAAACAATAAAGAAGATTCTGGATAGATGATATTATAACAATGCATAGTACACATGTTGGCCTTAAGGCAAACACATAGTCTTTAGGATAGGCTAGAGAAGTAATAGCATAGGCCATGGTAGTTTAGTATATAAGGTAGATGTTTCTGTATGGAGTTCTCTATTGAGTTCTCTTGTGTTACTCAATACAAGAGTATATCTTTTGCTTAACACATAGCTTAAGTCATAACAAAGAGGTGGAGAAAAAAAGAAAGATACAGAAGGTAGTAAAGTAGTTAGTGTAATAGAAAAGGTTTACAGCAGAACATTATATGTGAAAAAAGAAGGAAGATTTAGAGAATGCAAAAGAGGTGGTAGATGAATTCAAAGAGAGGATGTATGTAGAAGAAAGAAGATAAGAAAAGCTAGTCATGCGAAGAAAAAAAACTTTAGAGTAAAAAAGTTGCCAGAGAAGTATATAGCAAAGATGTTATATAAAAGAGATGATGGAAAGTTTGAGGAGGAGTATTTAAAGAAGTTGGAGAGGATTAGCAAAAATGGAAGTCAGTTTCACTGGAGAAAAAGCCTTAAAGAGAGAGTAATATCAGAATCACAGATAGTGGACTTTATTTCTTTTTTATTTTTTTTGTTTCTAATTTTATTTAAACTTAGTTAAGAGATAGTAATGGCTGTCACAGGTATGTCACAGTTATATTATCATGTGACACAGAAAAGAATATAAAAATTTCTAGAATAATGATATCATAATAGTATGGATATTATATGTTAGCCTTGAGAATTATACATGATTTTTAGAATAAGTTAGATGTAACCAACCATAGACTATTAGCCTAGTGTACTAAGAACTTTATTGAGTTCCCTTGTATTAACCCAATACTGTTAAGATAACTGAATAAGGTTTCCAATATTATGTATAATTTTATATCTTTAGAAAAACCTAAGTTCTATTGCTTGTAGCTAATAATCAAACACATCTTCAGAAAAACCTAAGAGAATAGGATAAGGTTTTCCAAAGATAGCTATTATTTTAAATACTCTACAGTTCATTGCAATCTAGTAAAACAATACCAAACTAATCATTAGAATAATAGTATACAAATAGTCAGGAACTTGGATAGAAGTATCTAGAACATTATTCAAAAAGATAGGATGTATTATGATAATAATAGGAGAGTAACCAGTAATGATCTAGGAGATCTTCTAAAAGAATAGTATACAAGTACAGAGTTTAGCAGCTTATTATAACTTAAACTCAAATATAAAAGCAAAAAAGGAACCTTGTATTGAGTTAACACAAGAGAATTCAATAGAGTTCCTAGTACAAAGTATCTACCTTATGTACACTAGGTCAATGATTTGTGCTAAGCTACTCTAAAGGCTATACATTATACATAAGGTTAACACGTTTTTTATATATTATATAACATTATTATTCTTGAACTTTTTATGTTTTTTTCTTATGTTATATGATTGTGTGACTGTGATATTAACATGTGTGACCAACTTGTAACAGTCATGTATGATGTCATGCTATATCCTATTTCTAGATTCTCAAATATAAAATAAAATAAAAAACAAGAAAAGAGAATGAAATAAATAAAGTCTACTATCTTCAACTCTAACATAGCTGATGGAAAGAAAGTCTATGGGTTCTGTAGTGGTATTTGGCAATATTGTATGACAGAAAAGTCTATAGTAAAGCTTGTAGGATTCAGTATTAAGAGACTCTACTTGGATAAATAAAATAAAAAGTCTAAAAAGTTAAATCTCCTTACAAATATAAGATCTCTCTTTTGCTTCCACTCTTAAGCTTAAGTTATAACATACAAGATGCAATATAGGATATTGTTAAGTACAAAGGATTTAGTGTGGTTAATAAGAAATAAGAGAATAAAGAAGTTGATAGAAAAATTTATAGAATCTTATAAAATTAAGAAAATTATATTGGTGAATATGGTGAAGTTGGAGTTACTAGTGTTGATAAAAATTTATTTAATAATGAATATAAGTAGAATATTGATGTATCAGAAGCAGATAAAGAAGATTTCACCTTATCTGATAAAGATAAACAGAGAAAAGAAATACAAAGTTGAAAATATTTTGAATAGAAGAGAAGTAAGAGAAAAACCAAAGTATTTTATAAGGTGAGTAGAAAAATAGAAGAATTGAGAAAAGTACAATATAAAAGACACAAACCATTGGAACTGGAAGTAGAAGAGTTTAAAAGGAGTGAGTTATTAGGAAAGTATATACCAAAGTTATTGTTTAAATAGGATAATGGCAAATTTGAGAATAAATATTTAAAGAAGTTAAAAAGAAGTTTGGTGTGATGGAAAGGGAAGCAAGTTCCTGTGAAGGCAGAATCTTAAGAGAGAGTACTATCATGGTACACTCTAGATTCTTATATTTAAATCTATTTTTCCTGATTTGATTTGATTTTTTCAATTTTCTTTCTTTTGGATAATGAAGAGATATATGACTATAATCATATGATATGACATCACCAGTTAGATGAATATTGTATATGATTACAATTATATGTAATAAAAGATTGTAGAAGGTTGTAGAATAACTAGAAGTATAATGTTAGAATACATAGCTATAGCATATTATCATGTATATGTTGGATTCACAGACATTGTAAACTAGTATATATTGGGAACTCTTTGTTGAGTTCTTTTGTAATCTTTATAAGACTCTTTGTACAGACTACTCAATAAGCTGCTAACTATCTTTGATTAGTGGTTACTACAACACACTATATCTGTCTATATTTGGTTTCAATATGAAATATATAGTAAAAACCAGTATAGGAAAGATAGATAGCTTAAGCAGACAGCTAGACTAGCAAGAAGTCAAAGAAAACAACAAGGAATAAACTTTGTTAAAGGTGGAATTTTTCTTTATTTTTTATTTTTTCTAATATATCTACTTCATCAATTGACAGCTCTTTCTTTTTTATTGTCCTTACTTTGAAGAAAAAAAGACAGGATTATATTAAGGGAAGAGAAGATATATGTACCAAAGAAGAGATTGGATTTTCTAAGAGTATATATTAATAGAGGCCTGTAGTTTGCAGCAGTATTAATAAATAAATTGAATAGAATGTTGGGAATCAAAACTAGGCTGTCAATAGGTTATCATCTATAGATATATAAACAAATAGAGTAGATAAATCAAAAACTAGCACAGTACCTAAGAATATTCATAGATCACTGACAGATAATATAATATAGCTAGATTTTTTAGAAAAAAAAAAGAAACATTATATTGGGATTAATACAAGAGAACATGATAGAGTTTCTATATATATACATTGTTTTCCCTCCTACCACCATCTTGTATGATTAGCACTTATAGGAAATAATAGTGAATTAAATTCTTTCTACACTTAAAGCAAGTTAACCATGAAATTGAAACATGCTCCTACAAAGAAAACGGCAGAGGAAGTCAAGAAAATAGCAGAATATTTCAATAATCCCAGTTATTCAAGACCTAGGAATGAATTGTTGATGGATTGGAGTGAAGATGTATCTGAAGTTCAATCCTCACCTGTACCTCATGTCTCTCCAGCTGATGAACATGTGCCTTTGCCTCATATCCCAAGGACGGAATTTAGCAATTCTGGCCCTTCTGTTTTAAACTATGACAACAATCAGCCAATAATTGCCAGCTCCTGGGATAGAGCACATCATGCATTATCAATATTTGAAACTCAAGAAACCTCCACTACTGATGCTGCAAACATTACTCAGTTGATTACAAGAATGATCAACTACTTCAAACATAATCTGGCTGACAAGAAACCGCCAGCTGGAGAGTTCACTGATGTAGTCAAGGCTCTCTGGGGCCTTATTACAACAATATATACTTCTAAGTGAAATCTTTTCCCTATTGAAGACAAAAACATTTGCAAACTTGTTGGTGAAAAAATCGTATCTGGATATATGAAACTTGGGTTATTGAATGATAAGACAGCAGAGGTTTCTTCTTCGCCTTCTACCTCTCTGCCTTTAAACACGGCAGTTCCTCCCCCTACTACAAATCCTGTAGCAACCCCGCCTCTTCCTACATCAGTGGTTCCTCAGAAGGTTCCTAAACCTTCAAACATGAAGAAGTTGTACGCTCAGGCTTCCAAAACAAATCTCTTGTCTAAGATTGAAGATATTTTATGAGTTAAAGAAGCGTTTCTATCTTTGTCAGCCAATGAAGTTGAAAAGATATTGAAAGTTAAGAATAGCAGTGAGGGCAAGATGAAGCCGAAATTGAACATGACAACTAGAGGTCCATCTAGGAAGGAGGTCATCATACCGATGACTAAATCAAACACTGAGTTGATCATGAAATCAGCTCATAAACACATTGCTAATATCAATGAATGTCTGAAAAACTTCAATTCAGACATCATTGCAGACTTCATCTGTTTATCAAACAATGGAATTATCATCACAACGAGTTGCCCAGCAAATGTAACTGAACTTTCAAGAATCGAAAACTTCTTGAAGAAAATTGATAATATCGACCCAGTTTCAATTGAGGTTCCATGTCTTCCAAAGTCCAAGTCGTATATGAAAATTGTTGGACTTCCTTACAATTCTAAGCTGGGAGTGGTTACTCCTGATTTTATTGAGGGCGTTCTCAATGAAACACACTTATTCAAAGACGTCACTTTGGCTTCAAAACCTCATGTCATTAAAGCGTCCTCTAAATCTGATAAGGTGGTGGTTTGGGTAGACATCTGGGATTCCCAGAGTGGTTCTGTAGCTAAGAACATTATTAACCATTGTTTCAATATAGGTTGTTTTGTCACTGCCATTCGAGGTACCAATACGAATCCAAGTATTCCACAGTATAAGAACTGCTGGAAGTGGGGTCATTTGACACTTAGCTGTTGCTCTCATATCTCCAGGTGTGCTAAATGCTATGGAGCTCATATCACCAAACACCACAGAGAGAAAGTGTGGTGCTGCATGTATAACAAAAAAGCTAATTGAGCAGCTACCAAAGAAGGCAAGCCACATTCTCACATCTTCAAATGCATGAATTGCAAAGAGGATCATCAAGCAGACAGCTATAGTTGTTCTTACTGGTGTAACTGTTTCAATAAGGATTGGCACAGTAGAAAACAATAGGAACTCTTTCAAAAGTAAAGTACAGTAAAGTATCAATCCTGTTAGCATAGTTAAATTTGTCTTTCTTTCTTTTTCTTTTCTTTTTCTTTTTCATTTTTCATGTTGTTTGCCCATCAATGTATTGTAGCTACTAAGTAGTTACCACAGACTGCCCTCGTGCCCCGCATTATAAATTGTTGATTTTAAAAAAAAATGATAGAGTTTCTACTACAATCTAGTTTATCTTATACACTTTTAGTGTTGGTTTATGTATGATTAACACTAGCTTACTCTAAAGTATAACTAAGACTTTCTAGTAAGTTCTATAATATTCTCTTGTTATATGTTTATGTAACTTATAACTATCACATGTAACTTCTTGTTACACTTCCTTTTTTTTTAACATCATCAATTTATTACATAGGCTTGGTAACAGTCCATGCCTACAAACACAAACTTTATATAGTTGTCTACTATAAGAGATTACTATAGAATTGAACCTACAATCTCAAGTAGGTTAGAGATAGACATAATATACATAGATGAGTGGTTTTTCCACTATGCCATCTCACTTCTGTCATACTTTCTTTCATTAAGCTCAAATAATTAAAATAAATAAAAACCAAGTCCAAGTTCAAAACTCTAATATTATTGGTAAAGAAATACTAGTGGTAACACTAGAAGTATTATTGTATACAAACTCTACCAGAAGAAGGAGTTTTTGAACCAATTATCTTGTAAGTAGTTGTAATAAATTCAGAGATATTCTTCTAAGATATGATTGGTATATTTATTTGACTATTTTATTTAGGATGGTAATATGAAGTAAAGTAAATACACATTGTTATAGACTAACTTCTAAGACTTTCAGTTAGAACTTTAACTATATCTAAATGTACTTCTGTATCTATACTCACTTGCACATAGATTAGTCTCTTGTATTTTATCTCCTAGTAACTTATTACTTAGACTCCTAATCATCTTATATCTTAGAAACTGTTTCTATAATATCTTTTCAGTTATCCCCTACACTACTATTTCCTAGCCACAGTTTTAACTATAAACTCAGTATATAAGACCAAGTAAATACTTTATAGTCTTCAATCTGAAAATTGACTAAGATTCAACTAAAGACTTAACTAAGCTCTAACTAAGAATTCTTTTCTCACTTTTCTCTGACCATTCAAAATTACAACCACATGACAGACAGTAGACATAATACATCAGTTGAGACCAAAAGTATTATCTGAGATCATGTTAACTATCTATATATAAGCCTCCAAGCTTAATCCACAACCTAAATACTTTGTCCAAAACTCACAGATATCACATCTATTCCTAGATAAGTTTCTATACTTGATCTGATCTTTTCCTATATGACTGATCACAGATAGCTAATTGAATCAAGTTATACTCTGATACCACCTATTCTAACACCCTCTTGACACACATGTTCAAAGCTGTTCTAAGAGAATGAAAGAAATTTGCGATAAACTTCTAACTATGATTAGAGATAATATAAAATGAAATACTATGCTTGGAAAATATATAAATAACAAAGAGTCATACTAAATTCATGGATATAATGGTGTTGTGAGCAAAAATGAAAATTGTCTATTTAGTGAACTAGTGTTATGAATCGAGACTCAAAGTGTTTAAGTCAAGAAACAACTCTTGTATTGGAGTGACACAAGAGAACTCGATAGAGTTCCTAATACAAAGTAGTCTACCTTATATACTATTACCCATGGTCTGTGCCAGCTACTGTGCACCCTACCCTAAATGACCATGAGTATAACATGAGGCCAGCATATGTTGTTCATGCTGTATGATGTCACTTCGTTTCAGAACCTTTTACTCCATTCTCCCAAGTCTCATGATCAGTCTTGTGACTTCGCCATCAATTTGTGACTGATAGACCCTAACCCGAGTTGTTCTAAAAATAGAAAATAAAATAAAAATAAAAATAAAATTGTAATAGATAGTATAAATATATACAGACAAATAAACTAAAGTATATAATGTAGACTATTTTGTACTAGAAACTCTATCAAGCTTTTTTGTAGTACTTAATACATGAGTTACACTTTTGTCTTATCATTTAGGCTTAGATTCATAATAGAATAAGAGTGTTGGGTTTTGTACTGAGATAATCTGGGCAGAACCAGATATCAAGGTTGAATTAAAAGATTCTAACCATCTTGCTTGTTGGTGGGTCAACATCTAAATAGTCAAATTCAGTTTGCTTCAGAAATAACTAGAAGTTCTTTGTTATAAGTAGTATAATTGAGCTTAGCAAAGTCTGGAAATAAAGTTCACTTTATTATTTTTATCCATGAATAGAAAGAATGGTAGATAGAGTGCAGTTAAAGGTATTTGTCTCCATATTGAATTAAGTATCAGAAATTAGTATATAAGGATTAGAGCAGAAATAACTATTTTTTCAATTTTTTGAAAGTTTGATAACAGAATTCAATGAATTTCTACAAAGTATTATTCTAGATAAGATAGGTTAGTAGAATAAAAATATCAGAATAGATCAAAATAAAATATTTCAGATTTTCTTTGTTTGATATAACAAGTCTAGAAGAAGAAGAAAGAATATAAATATATTCTAGATAATCTACTGGTTTAAAGTGAAACTTGTATTTCTCTACTTTAGCATATAAGCTGGCTTTGTAAAGATACTTCAGGACTTCCTTGATATGATTCTTGTGAGCAAACATATCACTGAAGTAGATAAGGATGTTATTAAGATAGATTACTACACAAATATCCAAGAGATTAGAAAAGATGTCATTTATAAATCACTGAAAGACAGTGAGAATATTGGTAAGACCAAAAGACATCACAGACTATTTAAATGATCCATAAAAATGAAAGTTTTGGCAAGTAGTATTCTATTTATTATCTTTGGAAATGCAAACTAAGTAGTAGGTATAATAGAGATTTACTTAGGTATAGATATAAAATTTGTGAGGTGAGTTCAGCAGATCAGAAATATGAGAGAGTGGATAATAATCTCTTTTTCAAGTCAAGTCCACAAAAATCAATGTATAAACAGAGTAACACATTCTTTTTCTTGACAAACAAAACTAACTTTATAAGGACAGGAGATAAGTTGAATAAATCCTATATTAATATTTTTATCAATGGAATTTTTCAGAACCCTTGTTCATCTGTTAAAAGTAAAGACTTTAGTCTTTACATTGTTGAAAACATTGAACAAAGATAGAATTGGAGGTTTGCTAAGACTAGCATTCTGATAGTAATATTAGATTACTCAGAGATAAATATAGAAGTCTTGAAAATAGGTATAAAAACTCTGAGATTTATTCAAGACAAAGATATGTTTGTTGTGGTAACCACTAATCAAAACAATCAATAGCACACTAAGTTGTTACACTTCAATAACCCTAGAGCTGATCAAGGAAAAAAATCTTGTATTAAAGTTAACATAAGAAAACTCAATAGAGAACTCTGTACAAGATTGTCTGCCTTATATATACTAAACTACTATGGTCTATGCTACTACTTCCTTAGCCTACCCTAGACCACCATGTGTTCATCTTAAGGTCAACATATGTTGCATATGTTATATAATATCATCCTTTCAGAATCTTCTATGTCTTTCTCTGTGATCTCATGACTTGTGACCATATTATCTGATGTGACTAATGTGTGATGGTATGACCATTATGTCACTCTAACCCTAGCTCTAAATCTAAGTAAAGAAAATAAAGGAAAAAAGGAAAAAAGAGAAGAGGATTAAATAAAAAAACTAACATTCAAGCTTTGCATATCTGATATAAGTAGTCTTATAGAGCAAGAGTTTCATGATAATTATAAGAAAACTTAACAAAAGGTTTCCAGTGTATTACTGTTCTATTTATAGTATAAGTACATGGTCTGTGCTAGCAATAAATAACCCTACCCTAAAGTCTATATGTTGTCCATAAGTACACTATATATACACCATAAGATAAACATGCTTTAGATATATACCTTAATATTATTCTTTTAGCCCCTTTTTCTATGTTCTAAGTCTGTGACATAATGTTATGTGACATATTATGTGACCACAGTCATGTATCTCTTTGTTATCCAAAAAATCAAAGAAAAATGAAAATAAAAGCAAAATAAAATTAAGAAAAATAGATAAAAAGAAAAAGAAAATTCAAATTAAATCCAAGGGTTTAAGTACACTATAATAATGTTAGTAATTAATAAAGTTGCTAATAATATGTTATCTGTAAATATTAAGCATAATTCACACTTTAGCAATTGAGGTCTGTGGATGGTGAATGAAAGAGCAGATAAATATTTATAGTGTAACTATCTAACTTATATACTAGTATACTACATCTAAAATAATAGTTATAAAATAGAGACTATAAGTGATTATCCTAGATATTGAGTGTCCTTGGATATGTGAATATTTTTATAGAGATGCTAGAATATCCAGTGAGAATGTTTAAGAAGTGATCAATATTAGAATAAAGGATATTGATTTATACTATATGAGATTGTAAAGTGTGAATTGAAAAAAGAGTATTATTTGAGAAAAGAACCAGATGAGCTTAAACTGGTATATAACAGTAACACAAGATATGTCATATACCAGTCTAAAATCATCTGTCATCTATCCTAAATAATGACCAACTTATATCTAATCCATACATTCTCTTCTAATGTAGATCATTCTCTCTATTTCTATTATCAATTATCTCATGAACAAACCTTCTCCATTCCAAAACAATCTCCATGAACTCCTTTACAATTTCCTTAGTAACCAACTATTCAGAGTAGCTATCTAGTTTCTTCTCATTATTCTCAGAAGTTTAGTACTCATATTTAAAGCTAGTAGATACACTATACAAACTTCAGTCTGATAATTGACTTGAATTCAGTACCACACTCCACTGTTCCTTTGTTCTCTGTCACTTCAAATCTCTCCTCCATTATAAGATAGTCTGACAATACTATTAGGTGCAGTTCATACTTGTAGTAAAAGTCTACAAAAGAAAAGACTCATCTGATTATGGTAACCACAAGTTAAGATAACTCAGACTATACTTAATAGTACTTAAGTAGCTCAATGTTATAACTCAAAGTCTTTATAGCTGAACAGTAAGATGAAAACCTTGTATTAGGGTTTAACACAAGAGAACTCAATAGAGAACTCTGTACTAGACTGTCTACCTTATATACTAAATCCCCATGGTCCATGCTACTACTA